>Ga0335082_10000147_pt1 | contig 71229 bp, 52 predicted proteins | sample Lox_Sample_41_FD_206718 | JGI IMG/M metagenome (GOLD analysis project Ga0335082, IMG submission 206718) | Soil microbial communities from Loxahatchee National Wildlife Refuge, Florida, United States - Lox_Sample_4.1 | ecosystem: Environmental > Terrestrial > Soil > Wetlands | place: USA... | reverse complement strand
CAGTGTGGCGCGCGACGATCTGATTCAAATCGAGGGCACGGTCAAGGAAGTCATGACCGGCGGCCTGTTTCGGGTAGAATCCGAGAAGGGCCAGCAGTTCACCGCCAAGATCAGCGGTCGGATGCGGCGCTACCACATCAAGGTCATTCCGGGCGACAAGGTCACCGTGGCGGTTTCGCCGTACGATCCCACCCACGGGTTGATCGTCTACCGCAACACCTGAGCGCCCCCGCGCGCTCTCCGCGCCGGCGCAGGACCGCGAGTCAGCGGGGCGCGCGCCGCGCCCGCCAGCGCAACAGCACCACGAGTGCCGGCAGCAGCACCGCGAGGAGATCCGACGTCAGCGGCACCGGTGCATGCGGATCGATCTCGCAGTTGCAGCCGCCCCCGCCGCCGCTCTTCTTCACGGTCGCGGTCGGCAGCGGGGGGGTCGGCGTCGCGGTGACGCACGATCCGTCCACGCAGACTTGGCCGCTCGGGCAGTCCTCATTGCTGCGACACTGCGGCGTCGGGGTCGGGGTGACGCAATGATGGTCGACGCACACCTGGCCATCCGGGCAGTCCTCGTCGCTGTTGCAGAAGCCGATCGGGGTCGGCGTGACGCAGTGATGGTCGACGCAGACCTCCCCGGGCGGGCAGTCGTTGTCGCCGTTGCAGAAGCCGACCGGGGTGGCGGTCGGTGTGGGCGTGACGCAGGTGCCGTTGACGCACACCTCGCCGCTCGGACAGTCGCTATTCTGGCGGCACTTCGGCGTCGGGGTCGGGGTCGGCCCGATCGAGACGGCGCAGTCGGTCCCCGTCACCGGCAGGCGCTGGCCCGTGCCCGTGCCGGCCACCTGGTTGGTGTTGAGGATCTGGTAGGTGCCCAGCGCGGCGCTGTCGGCGACGTGGAACGTGCAGGTGTACAGGTCGCCGGACGGGATGACGTTGGTGTTGTCGAACGACACGACGATCGCGCGCACGGAGCTCTTCAACACGGCGGCGCTGAGGGTCTTGTTCGGATCCGTGCCGGGGCCGATGGCGGGGTTGATGACGCAGTCGGAGACCTGAATGCTGAAGATCGTGGTGTCGAATCCCAGATCGTTCTGGGTGCCGGCCACGGGCTCGTCGTCGGTGTGCTGGAGGGTGATGTGCACGGTGGCCTGCCCGCCGGGTGAGGTCGACGTGCCGTCGCAGCCGATGACCACCGCCTTCGCCGTGGCGGCCGCGAGGAGCGTCGCCAGCACGGTGACGGCAACGGCGCGAACGCGTGTCATGGGCAGTCTCCCCTCCTCGCGTGCGGTGCTCAGCCGCAGCACTGCGCTTCGTGTTCGGCCTGCGGGCAGGTGTTGAAGATCGTGCAGCCGTTGAGGTCGTTGTTCACCGCTTGGATGATCTCGTCGACCGTGATCTGGCAGTTGCAGCTCGAATCCCCGGCCAGGCAGCCACCGCCCGCTTCGGTGGGACAGATCGACTGGAGGCTGAGCGCGACGGCGACCATACGCACCAGATCGTCGATGGTCACGTTGCCGCTGCCGTTGCAGTCACCGACGCACAGCCCCTGACCGGGTGTCGTCGGCGTCACGGTCGGGGTGTCCGGCGTCGTCGGGCCCACCGGCGGGGTCGGCGTTGGCGTCCGCGTGGCGGTCGGCGTGCCGCTCACCGGAGGGCCCTCGCAGCACATCTGCTGCTCCTCTTCGATCGTGCAGTTGCCGTAGTCGTGACACCCTTCGAGCAGGTTGGCGACGGCGCGAATGATCTCGTCGACGGTGATCTGGCAGTCGCAGGTGGCGTCCCCGGCCAGGCAGCCGCCGTTCGCATCGTTGGGGCAGATGGGTTTCAGGCTCAGGGCGATGTTGACCATCAGGATGAGCTCGTTGATGGTCACCGTGCCGTCGCCGTCGCAATCGCCGATGCAGGGCGTCGTGCCCGGCGGCGTGGGTGTGGGGGTCGGCGGGGCGCACTGGAACTCGTCGAACGGATTGCAGCCGAGGAACGCGTCGAGCTGATTGTTGAAATCGTTCGGGACGAGGTTCGACGCCGCGTCGGCAAAGCCGATCCACCGCCCGTCGGCGCTGATGGTGACCGGGAAATCGCTCACGCTGCCGTTCGGCTGCGTGCCGTCGAGGCCGACGGTGACGCGGGCGACGAGTCCCTGGTCGCGGCCGGGCGGGAAGCGGTCGTAGACGAACACGTCGCCGAGGCCGTCTCCATCCTCGGGGACCAGGTTCGAAGCGAACGAGGGAAAGGCGACGAAACGGCCGTCGCCGCTGATGCCGGGACCACCGCTCAGACCGTTCGCCTGGTTGCCGAAGCTGTCGACGCTGACCCGCTGGGTGGTGTTGGTGGCGCCGTCGTGCACGAAGACATCGGGCACGCCGTTGGTGTCGTTCGGCACCAGGTTGAAGGCCTCCGACTTGAAGGCGACCTGACTGCCGTCCGTGTTGAGTGCGGGCAGAAAGCTGATGCCGTTGCCGGGCGTTCCAGCGGAGTTCACGGAGGCCAGCACGGTCGCCGGAGTCGCCCAGGTGGTGACGAAGATCTGCTCGAACGATCCGGTGGTCGGTTGGGAGACGAGGTTGGTGGCGCGCGACGCGAAGGCGACGCGCTGCCCATCGCCACTGATCGCGGGGGTGATGCTGGGGCCGTTGCTGGGCCCGCCGTCGAGGGCGACGCTCACCAACCGCATGGTGCCGGTCTGGCGGTCGAACAGAAAGATGTCCGAGAAATCGTTGGCGCTATCGGTCACCAGATTCTTCGCCGTGGACTGAAAGACCACGTAGCGCCCGTCGCCGCTGATTTTGGGCAGGCTGCTGCCCCCATCGGCGGGATCGCCGTTGGCGCCCCGACTGATCAGCTCGATCGTGCCCTGCTGGCGGTCGACGACGAACACGTTCTCGAGCCCGTTGGTTGGCTCGGTGACCAGGTTGGTCGCGGCCGAGGAGAACGCCACGAAGCGGCCGTCGTCACTGATGCCGGGCGGAAAGCCACTGTCCTGGCTCGGCCGGTTGCCGGGCAGGCCCTGCGCCTGGCTCAGGAGCTGCGAGGTCACCACCTCGACGTCGCGGCCGTACACCTGATTGCGCGCCGTCTGCAGGGGCGGAGACACCAGGTCGATCGCGTCCGAGCTGTAGGCCGTGACCAGGCCGTTGCGGTCGACGGCCGGGGCCTCGCTGCGCCCCTCGGCGGTCATCCCGCGGGCGGTCTGGCTGAGCAGGATGATGAGCGGCTGGCTGAGCTGGGCCGAGGCGGAGCGGGCGCTCAACAGCGCGATGGCGAGTCCGAGGGCGAACAGCAGTGCCCTGCCAGTGCATCCCCCATGCGGGCGAACGGCGGCACCTGTCTGTTGACCTCTCCAGGTCGCTCCGCGCGCATCCTTCATTCGGTACCCCTCAGCCAGCCCGGCGGGCGGCAGTTTCCTTAAACTCAGTCCCCAAAGTCAAGCATCAAGGGGAAAGAGGCGCCGGCTGTGCCGGCGCCGTTCGGCGTTTGTCGTTCGGCGTTCGGCCAGCGGCGTGATCCGAGTTTGCCCGCGGCCCGCCAATGAGACTCCCGGATGGCGCTGGTGCAGGCAGCGCCGGCGCAGCCGGCGCGCCCTCTCAGGCCTGTTGGCAGGCAGCGCGCAATCTTGGACCGCGCTGCTAGCCGAACGCCGAACGACAAACGCACAACGGCGCCGGAGCCGGCGCCTCTCACGCCAGGCCTTCGACCAGCGCGGTGCTCAGGTAGCGTTCCGCCGAGCTCGGCAGGATGGCGACGATGAGCTTGCCGCGGTTCTCCGGACGCCCGCCGACGCGCAGCGCGGCCCACACGGCGGCGCCGCTCGAGATACCGCACGGGATCCCTTCTTCGCGGCCGACGCGGCGCGCGGTGGTGAGGGCGTCGTCATCGCTCACCGTGACGATCTCGTCGATGATGCCGGTGTTCAGGATGGACGGGACGAAGCCGGCGCCGATGCCTTGAATGCCATGACGCCCCGGCGGTCCGCCGGAGAGGACGGGGGAATTGCTCGGCTCGACGGCGACGGCGCGAAACGACGGCTTGCGAGCCTTGATGATCTCGCTGACGCCGGTGATGGTGCCGCCGGTGCCGACGCCGCTGATCAGGATATCGACCCGGCCGTCGGTGTCCTCCCAGATCTCGTTGGCGGTCGTGCGCCGGTGGATGTCCGGGTTGGCCGGGTTTTGGAACTGCTGCGGGATGTACACTTTGGCGAACTGGTGGGCGAGGTCCTCGGCCTTGCGGATGGCTCCCGTCATCCCTTCCGCGGCGGGCGTTAGCACCAGCTCGGCGCCGAGGAAGCGCAGCAGCCGGCGGCGCTCGATGCTCATCGAATCCGGCATGGTGAGGATGAGCCGATAGCCGCGCGCCGCACAGACGAAGGCGAGGGCGATGCCGGTGTTGCCGCTGGTGGGCTCGATGATCACCGTGTCGGCGTCCACCCGGCCGGCGGCTTCGCCGGCGTCGAGCATGTTCGCCCCGATGCGGTCCTTGACGCTGCTGAGCGGATTGAAGAACTCGCACTTGCCGTAGATCTCGGCACCGATCCCTTCGGTGACGCGATTCAGACGAACCAGCGGTGTGTGCCCGATGGTCTCGGTGATGTTCTTGAACAGACGCGCCATCCTGCCCCTCCCGACGCTCGTTACCCCGCCAGCCGCTGCTTGAGCCGCTCGTTCACGAGCTGGGGGTTGGCCTTGCCCTGTGTGGCCTTCATCACCTGCCCGACGAAGAACCCGAAGAGCTTGTCCTTGCCGCTGCGATACTCGGCGACCTTGCCGGCGTTGGCCTCCAGCACCGACGCGATCGCGGCGTCGATGGCGCCGGTGTCGGTGACCTGGCTGAGCCCCTGCTGCGCAACGATGTCCTCGGGCGCCGCGCCGCTCGCCAGCATCTGCTCGAACACGGCCTTGGCGATCTTGCCGCTGATGGTCTCGTCATCGATCAGCCGCACCAGCCCGGCGAGGTGGACGGGCGACACCGGCCACTCGCGGATCACCAGCGCGGCGTCGAGCTTGCGGTCGCGGATCACGCGCAGCACGTCGCCCATCACCCAGTTGCTCAGCGCCTTGGGGTTGGCGTGGGTGCGCGCGGCGGTCTCGAAGTAGTCGGCCACATCCTTGCGCGCGGTGAGTACCTCGGCGTCGTAGGCCGGCAGGCCGTAGACGCGCACGAAGCGCTCGCGCCGCGCATCGGGCAGCTCCGGCAGGCTGGCGCGCACCTCGGCGACCCAGGCCTCGGGGACCTCCAGCGGCAGCAGATCGGGCTCGGGAAAGTAGCGGTAGTCGTGCGCCGATTCCTTCGAGCGCATGGAGCGCGTGACCTCGCGGTCGGCGTCCCACAGGCGCGTCTCCTGCAGGACCCGCTCGCCCTGCGCCAGCAGGTCGACCTGGCGGCCGATTTCGTACTCGAGGGCGCGCTCGACGGCGCGGAACGAGTTCATGTTCTTCACCTCCGCCTTGGTGCCCAGGCGGTCGGTGCCGCGCGCACGCACCGACACGTTGGCGTCGCAGCGGAAGCTGCCCTCCTCCATGTTGCCGTCACAGACCTCGAGGTACTGCAGGATGCCGCGCAGCTTGCGCAGATACGCCCCGGCCTCGGCCGGCGAGCGGATGTCGGGCTCGCTGACGATCTCGAGCAGGGGGACCCCGGAGCGGTTGTAGTCGACCAGGCTGGCGTCGCCGTGCTGGTCGTGGATGTTCTTGCCGGTGTCCTCTTCCATGTGGATCCGGGTGAGGCGCACCGTCTTCGGCTGTCCGTCGACCTCGATCTCGATGCGGCCGCCGGTGCAGATCGGCAGCTCGTACTGGCTGATCTGATACCCCTTGGGCAGATCGGGGTAGAAATAGTTCTTGCGCGCCCACCGACTGACCGGCGCGATGGAGCAGTGCGTGGCCAGGCCGGCCTTGATGGCGAACTCGACCACGCGGCGGTTCAGCACCGGCAGCACGCCTGGCAGCCCGAGACAGAGCGGGCAGGTGTTCTCGTTGGGCGGAGCGCCGAACGTCGCCGAGCAGCCGCAGAAGATCTTCGACTGCGTCAGCATCTCGGCGTGGACCTCGAGTCCGATGACCGCTTCGTAGTCCATGGTCGAGGCTCAACGCTCCGGCGGCTGGCGCCGATGCCAGTCGGTCGACTGCTCGTAGGCGTGCGCGGCCTGCAGCACCGTGAGCTCGTCGAACGGCCGCCCGACGATCTGCAGGCCGATCGGCACGCCGCTGCGGTCGAAGCCGCAGGGCAGCGAGAGCCCGGGAAGGCCGGCGAGGTTCACCGAGATGGTGAAGATGTCCGACAGATACATCTCGAGGGGATCGGTGACCTTCTCGCCGATGCGAAACGCCGTCGTCGGCGCGGTTGGCGTCACGATCACCTGGCAGCGCTCGAAGACCTTCTCGAAGTCACGCCGGATGAGGGTGCGCACGCGCTGCGCCTTCAAATAGAAGGCATCGTAGTACCCGGCCGAGAGCGCGTAGGTGCCGAGCATGATGCGGCGTTTCACCTCGGCGCCGAAGCCCTGCGCCCGCGTCTGCTGGTACATGTCGAGCAGCCCCTGGCCGCGGTCGGCGCGCAGGCCGTAGCGGGTCCCGTCGTAGCGCGCCAGGTTCGAGCTCGCCTCGGCGGTGGCGATCAAATAGTAGGCGGCGATGGCGTACTCGCTGTGCGGCAGCGAGACGTCTTCGACGATCGCGCCCAGCGATTCGAGGTGTTTGACCGCCGCGCGCACCGCCTCCGCGACGTCGGGCTGCATGCCCTCGACGAAGTATTCCTTCGGCAGGCCGCAGCGCAGGCCCTTGATGCCGGCGCCGAGCTGCTCGGCGGCGCGCGGCACCGGCTGAGCCACCGAGGTCGAGTCGAGGCGATCGTGGCCGGCGATGGCCTCGAGCATCAGCGCGCAATCGCGCACGGTGCGCGTGAGCGGGCCGACCTGGTCGAGCGACGACGCGTACGCGATCACGCCGTACCGGCTGACCCGTCCGTAGGTGGGCTTGAGGCCGACGACGCCGCAATGGGCGGCCGGTTGGCGGATCGAGCCGCCGGTGTCGGTGCCGAGCGCCGCGAAGCACTGGCGTGCCGCCACGGCGGCGCCGGAGCCCCCCGACGAGCCTCCCGGGACGCGCGCGTGGTCCCACGGGTTGCGCGCCGGCCCATAGGCCGAGTTCTCGTTCGACGAGCCCATGGCGAACTCATCGCAGTTGGCCTTGCCGACGAAGACCGCGCCGGCGTCGCGCAGGCGTCGCGTGACGGTTGCGTCATAGGGCGCGACGAACGATTCCAAGATCTTCGAGCCGGCCGTCGCCCGTACGCCCTTGGCCAGGATGATGTCCTTGATGGCGATTGGAACGCCGCACAGCGGTGGGGCGTCCCCGGCGGCGAGGCGCGCGTCCGCGGCGCGCGCCTGCTCCACCGCCAGATCGGGCGTCGTGGTGATGAAGGCGTGCAACGTCGGTTCGGTGCGCTCGATACGCGCCAGCACGGCCTGCGTGAGCTCGGTCGACGTGAGCTCGCGCGCGCGCAGGCGCCGCCCAACCTCGTCGATCGTGAGATCGGTGAGTTCACTCATGTCGGTGGGTGGAACGGTTGCGGCCCGAGTCGACGCGTGCTGCGCGCCCTGGCCGCGGTCATTCGATGATCTTGGGGACCTTGAAAAACCGCCCGTCCCGGGCGGGACTGTTGGCGAGCCACGCGTCGGGATCGGGCTGATTGACCACCACGTCGTCGCGGAAAGGCGTCGCCATTGGCGCGATGTGCGCGGTGGGCTCGACCGCGGCGGTGTCGAGGTTGTCGAGCCGCTGGAAGTGCGCCAGGATGTGATCGAGCTGCTCGGTGAAGACGGCTTCCTCGTCGGCGCTGAGCGGCAGGCGTGCCAGCAGCGCGATGTGACGCACGTCGGCGCGGCTGATCGCCATGGGCGGGATCTAACACAGGGGGTGTGAGCGATCAACGTAACTCGGCGCGATGGCTGGCGATCGACGGCAACTGGGTGCGGCGGGCGAACATGCCGCAGAGCGCTTTCTGCGCGCGCGCGGGTACACGATCGTGGAGCGCAACTATCGCTGTGCGCTCGGTGAGATCGACCTGATCGCGCTCGACGGCCGGACGGTGGTCTTCATCGAGGTGAAAGCGCGTCGCGACGCCGATCCAGAGGCGCCATTCGACGCGGTCGATGCGCGCAAGCAGCGGCGGATCGTGCGCGCCGCGGAGCACTACGCGGTCGCGCGCCGGCTCGACGGGCGCGAGATGCGTTTCGATGTGGTCGGGGTGCAGTCGAGCGGTGACGCCTTGGCGTGCGTGCTGCTGCGCGATGCCTTCGGTCCCGACGATTCCGGAGGCTGGTAGAGTCTCAACGCGCCGAACCGCCGGCGGATTCCGTCACCATCCGCGGTCCGATGACCCTGGACCGGCGCGCGACGGCCGTGCTAACCGCCGAGTTCCATGCTCGACATCAAGCTCATCCGCGAGCAGCCCGACGAGGTGAAACGCGCGCTCGGCACGGTTGGCGTGCCGGCGGAGCAGATCGACGCCGTGCTCGACGCCGACCGCGGACGCCGCACGCTGATCACCGAAGTCGAGCGCATGCGCGCGCAGCGGGCCGAGACCTCGAAGACAGTCGGCAAGCTGCCCGCCGACGAGCGCCAGCGGGTGGTCACGGAGATGCGCGCGCTCGGCGAACGCATCAGCGCGGTCGAGCAGGAGCTGACGGCCGCGGAAGCGGCCTTCGAGCAGGCCATGCTCGAGCTGCCCAACATTCCGCATCCGTCGGTGCCGGTCGGCCCCGACGAGAGCGCCAACGTGGTGGTACGCGAAGTGGGCGCCGCCCCGCGCTTCGCATTCGCCCCGCGGCCGCACTGGGATCTCGGTCCCGACCTCGGGATCATCGACTTCGAGCGCGGCGTCAAGATCTCCGGCTCGCGCTTCTACGTGCTCCGGGGGGCCGGGGCGAGGCTGCAGCGCGCCCTGATCGCCTGGATGCTCGACCTGCACATCGCCGAGCACGGCTACTCGGAGGTCTACCCGCCGGCCATGGTCAAGCGCGAGTGCCTGGTCGGCACCGGAACGCTGCCGAAGTTCGGCGACACCATGTACCGCGACGTCGAAGACGACCTCTGGTTCATTCCTACCGCCGAGGTGCCGGTGACCAATCTCTACCGCGACGAGGTCTTCGAGCCGGACCGGCTGCCCGTGTACCACGTGGCCTACACGCCGTGCTTTCGGCGCGAGAAGATGTCGGCCGGACGCGATGTGCGGGGGATCAAGCGCGGGCATCAGTTCGACAAGGTCGAGATGGTCAAGTTCGTCGCGCCGGAGACCTCGGACGCGGAGCTCGACCGGTTGGTCGACAACGCCGAGGACGTCTGCCGCCGGCTCGGCCTGGCCCATCGGGTGATTCAGATGTGCACCGGCGACCTGAGCTTCGTCGCGGCGATGAAGTACGACGTCGAAGTCTGGGCACCCGGCTGCGGCGAATGGCTCGAGGTCAGCTCGTGCTCGAACTTTCGGGATTTCCAGGCCCGTCGAGCGCGCATCCGCTACCGCCGGGCGGCCGGGGCGAAGCCCGAGCTGGTGCACACCCTGAACGGCTCCGGGTTGGCCCTGCCGCGGGTGCTGATCGCCGTCATCGAGAACTATCAGCAGGCCGACGGCAGCGTGCTGCTGCCCCCGGTGCTGCGTCCATATATGAACGGCGCGGACCGGATTCTGCCGCTAAGTAGTTGAAATCGTGCGACCACCGTCGGTCCATTGGAAACGAAGCCTGGCGGTGCTAGCGTCATACGATCGCACCGACAGCGCGGCGCCCAGGGACGCCGGCGACCGGCACGCCTAACCTGACCCATGCCTGACGAGACTTGCGGCGGCGACTCCGACTCGGACCCTCCGCTTTGTAACGATACGGTGGCCCCCAGGCCGCACGCATCCCCAGCATGGGGCGCACTGGTTACGGCAGCGCCCGCCACCCACGCCGCCCAGCGGGGTGAGAGGAGGACCCATGGCCGTTGAACCCCTGTCCGAGCCGCGCTTGCGGCCGGTTCGCAGGGCCGACCAGCCGGAGGCTGCTTCGAGCAGATGGGCCGAGCTGGCGGCCACTCTGGACCGCCATCGCGGTGAGCGGATGCTGATCCTGCTCACCGGTTACCCTGACCCGGACAACATCGCCTCCGGGCTGGCCCTGCAGCATCTGGCCAGGGAGCACGGCGTCGAATCGCGGTTGCTCTCGTTCCACGAAGTCAGCCACCAGGAGAACCAGGCGCTGGTCACCAAGCTGGAGCTCGACCTGTGGCTGTTCGACGGTCGCTCCGACCTCGATCCGTACACGCTCTACGCGTTGGTCGACAGCCCGCGCGCGGAGACGCCCATCCAGGAGCTGCTGAGCAAGAAGCGTTTCGTCGCCTTCGTCGATCACCACAAGAAGACGGGCGAGATCGCCGCCGAGTTCGTCGACGTGCGTGAAGACGCGGGCTCGACGGCCGGCATCTTCGCCGAGTACCTGCGCCACGCCCATCCGGAGGGGCTCAACCGGAACAACCCCGAGCACGTCAAGCTGGCGACCGCGCTCATGCACGCGATCCGTTCCGACACCCGGTTGCTGCTCGAGGCATCGCAATCGGATTTCCTCGGCGCGGCGTATCTCGAGCCGGCCGTCGACCAGTCGCTGTTGCGCAAGATCTCGGCGCAATCGCTCAGCCCGGCCGTGATGGACATGATCCAGGCGGCGCTCGAACGGCGGCGGATTTACGACAACTTCCTAGTCAGCGACGTCGGGTTCGTGCGCAAGGAGCACCGCGACGGCATCCCGCAGGCGGCGGACTTCCTGCTCACGCGCGCCGGCATCGACACCGTGCTCGTGTTCGGCATCGTCGATGGCAAGACCGTCGAGGGCTCGCTGCGCACCCGCAGCGACACCATCAACCCCGATGCGTTCCTCAAGAAGGCGTTCGGGATCGACGAGGAGCGCGGCGCGCACTTCGGCGGCGGCAACACCCGCAACAAGGGCGGCTTCCAGATCCCGATCGGCTTCCTGGCGAATCACAAGGATCGCGACCAGCTCTACCGCCTCGCTTGCGAGATCATCCACGAGAAGTTCCTCGAGGCGATCGGGCGCGTCGAGCCCGGCGCCTGAACCCGACGGCGCTGGTCCTCCAGCGCGGCCTCGCCGGTGACGATCAGGCGCGCAGGCCGCGTGGCGTCGCCAGGCGCTCGACGCCGCCCAGCCCGGCGTCGACGGCGACCGCCAAGAGCGCCGCTGGGAGAGCGCCGCTCAACACCAGGTTGGTGTCGGCAACGGTCAGCCCGGTGACGATTGGATCGCCGAGACCGCCCGCGCCGATCAGCGCGGCCAGCGTCGCCGTGCCGACGCTGATGACGGCCGCGGTCCGGATGCCGGCCAGCACGACGGGGGCGGCGAGCGGCAGCTCGACGCGCCACAGCAGGTCGCGCGGCCGCATGCCCAGACCCTGGCCGACCTCGAGGAGCTGCGGATCGACGCTGCGCAGCCCGGCGACGGTGTTACGCAGGATCGGCAACAGGCCGTAGAGAAACAGCGCCGCGATCGCCGGCACGACGCCGATGCCGAAGAGCGGCAGCATGAAGGCGAGCAGCGCGAGCGACGGAATGGTCTGCAGCACGCCCGCGCTGGACAGGGCCAGCGTCGCCAGCCGCGGCCGCCGGCTCACGGCGATGCCGAGCGGCAGCCCGACGAGCACGGCGCCGAGTACCGCGACGCCAGTCAGCCAGAGGTGGCGGACGGTCAGCGCCAGCGTGATCCACCGCCGCTGCCAGAGCAGCTCGAGCAGGCCGGCTGGGCGGGCGGACGGAACCGTCTCCGTGTGACTGACCCCGAGCTGGCGGAGAAACTCCGTCGCCACGTCGGCCGGGCTGCGGCGCTCCCCTTCGACGGCGTAGTTGAGCCGGCGCATGGTGGCGTCGTCGATGCGGCCAGCGAGCAGGCGCAGCGCCGGCTCCGCGAGCGGCACGCGTGCGAACAGGTCGGCGCGCGCCAGCGGCGCTGCCTCGTAGGGCGGAAAGAACCCGCGGTCGTCGCGCAGGGTGAGGAGGCCGAAGGCGAGGATTTTGGCGTCCGTCGAGTAGCCGTCGGAGATGTCGATCGCCCCGTCGGCGAGCGCCTGGTAGGCGAGATCGTGCTCGATGCCGACGGCGCTCGCTTCGTCGAGATGGTACGTCGCGCGCAGACCCGGCATGCCGTCCGATCGCTGAAGGAACTCGTGCGACACGCCGTAGCGCAGCGGGTGGGTGGCGAGATCGCTCAAGGTTCCGATGCCGAGGGCCGCCGCCCGATCCGGCCGCATCATCAGGACATAGGTGTTGTTGAAGCCGAACGGCGCCAGCCAGACGAGATCGAAGCGTTCGCGGAAGGCCGCGCTGACCAGCGCGAACACCGCGCCGGGGGGGCCGCCGTCGGTGGTGTTACCCAAGATCTCGCGCAGACCGGTGCCGGTGTATTCGGCGTACACGTCGAGCGCGCCGCTGCGCAGACCGTCGAAGCAGATCTGGGTCCCGGCGAGATTGAAGCGGCGCTCGACGACCGCCCCGGTCTGTGCTTCGAGGATCTGTGCCATCAGCTCGCCCAGCACCGCGCTCTCGGTGAACTTCTTCGCGCCGACGACGATGCGCGGCGGGCCGGATGCGGCGGTCGCGGCGCCGGCGCCCAAGAGGGCGGCGGCGCAGACGGCGAGGACGCGCCGGCGTGCGCCGCTCATCGTGCCGCCGGCGTGGCGCCGCCGACGAAAGCGGCAACGAACGGCGACGCGGGGGCGGCGCGCACGGCATCGGGAGTGCCGACTTGCGCGATCGCGCCGTCGTCGAGCACCGCGACGCGGTCGGCCAACCGAAACGCTTCCTCGACGTCGTGGGTGACCAGCACCATGGTCTTGCGCAGCCGCTCCTTGAGCGCCAGGAACTCGTCCTGCAGGCGCCGCCGGGTGAGCGGATCGAGGGCGCCGAACGGCTCGTCCAGCAGCACGATCGGCGGATCGGCAGCGAGCGCGCGTGCGAAGCCGACACGCTGACGCTGTCCGCCGCTCAACTGTGCCGGGTAGCGGCCGGCCAGCGCGGCGAAGTCGAGCCCGATCAACGCGAAGAGCTCGCGGGCGCGCTCGGCGCGGCGCGCGGCCGACCAGCCGAGCAGGCGCGGGACGATCTCCACGTTGGCGAGCGCGCTGAGGTGCGGGAAGAGCCCGGCGTCCTGGACCACGTACCCCATGCCACGGCGCAGGCTGACCGGGTCCACGCCGGCGGTGTCGCGTCCGTCGATGCGCACCCGTCCCTGGCTCGGGGCGATCAAGCGGTTGATGACCTTCAAGGTCGTCGTCTTGCCGCAGCCGGACGGTCCGAGCAGCGCCAGCGTCATGCCGCGCTCGACCGACAGCGAGACGCCGCGCAGGGCGACGTGCCCGTCAGGGTAGGTCTTGTGGACGGCTTCCAGCTCGATCATGAGACGCCGGCCTCTTCCGCCGCCGGATAGAGGATGCACGGTGGCGCTGCAACCGCCCGGGGCTGGAAACCCGTGCCCGGTGCACGGCGCGCCGGGCCGGCCTGCGTTGACATCGCTGCCGGGCTGTGTTGCAAGACCCGGGTTAACGGGTCGGGCGAGTGGCTCGCCCCGGCTGCGCTGCGTGACCGGGCGCCGAGAGAGCGGAGACGAGAGGCGATGAAACCCGCCAGGACTGCGACCCCGTACGCGCAACCGAGCCAATCCCCCACCCGGCTGGCCGATCCGTTGCTGCGCATCGAGCACTGCCTGGGCGACGGCCGTCGCGACCAGCTGGCCGGCGACGTGCGGCGTGGCCTGACCGGACGCCCCAAACGCCTGCCGCCCAAGTACTTTTACGACGACCGCGGGTCGCGCCTGTTCGAGGCGATCTGCGAGCTGCCCGAGTACTACTTGACCCGCACCGAGCATGCGCTGCTGGCCGATGTCGCCGGGGCGATCATCGAGTGGACGCGGCCCGTGCAGCTCGTCGAGCTCGGCAGCGGCGCGGCGCGGAAGACGCGTCTCCTGCTCGACGCGCTGACCCGCGCCGAACCGCAGGCGACCTACGTGCCCATCGACGTGAGCGAGGGGACGCTGCAGCGCAGCGCGGCCGACCTGCGCACCGCCTATCCGGGACTGCGCGTGCATGCCATGGTCGCCGACTACGAGCACGGCCTCCCGCGCCTCCCCAGCGCCACGCGCCGGCTGGTCGCGTTCCTCGGCAGCACGATCGGCAACTTCGTCGCGCCGGACGACATCGCGTTCTTGCGCGGCGTGGCGGCGGCGCTGGGGCCGCGCGACTTTTTCCTGCTCGGGGTCGATCTGGTGAAGCCGGTCGAGCGCCTGCACGCCGCGTACAACGACGCGGCCGGCGTCACGGCGGAGTTCAACCGCAACGTGCTGCGGGTGCTGAACCGCGAGCTGCAGGCCGATTTCGACCCGGCGCGGTTCGATCACCTCGCCTTCTATGATCCGGCGGCCGCCCAGATCGAGATGCACCTGCGCGCGCGCGAGGCGCACACGGTGCGCATCGCCGCGCTCGGCGTCGCGGTGGCGTTCGCGGCCGGGGAGACGATTCACACCGAGAGCAGTCGCAAGTTCACCCGCGCCACCGCTGCGGCGATGCTCGCCGCCGGCGGCTTCCGCCTCGAACGGTGGTACCTGTCGCCCGATGCGGCCTTCGCGCTTGCGCTTGCCACCGTCGGGGCCGGGACGTGACGCGACCCGGATCGCGGGTGGCGCGCAGCGCGGGCGACCCGGGGCCGCGCCGATGACGTCGAGTGTACGAGTGGCGACCGAGGGCGGGCGCGCTGTGTACGTCGACAGCGCGGCGAGTCTGCGCGGGGTCTGCGACCACCTGGCCAAGGCGGAGCGCTTCGCGCTCGACACCGAGTTCGTCGGCGAGCGCACGTATGTCCCCGCCCTCGAGCTCATCCAGGTCGCGACGCCGGCCGAAACCGCCCTGATCGACTGCCGCGCCGTGCCGACGCTGGACCCGTTCTTCGCGATCCTGACCGATGCGCGCATCGAAAAGGTCCTGCACGCGGGCCAACAGGACCTCGAGCTCTTTCACAGCCTGACCGGCCAGACCCCGGCGCCGATCGTCGACACCCAGGTGGCGGCGGCGATGGCGGGATACGGCGCACAGGTCGGATACGCGCAGCTCGTCGAACGCCTGCTCGACGAGACGGTGGAGAAGAGCGAGACGCTGACCGATTGGTCGCGCCGTCCGCTCACCAAGGCGCAGCTGGCCTACGCGGTCGATGACGTGCGGCACCTGCTGCCGGTGTACGAGAAACTGCGCGCGCGCCTGGTCGGGCTGCAGCGCTGGGAGTGGCTGCGCGAAGAGTGCCGACGCCTCGAGCGCTCGGTGCGCAGCTTGCCGGTCGAGCCGGAGGAGGCCTGGTTGCGGGTGCGCGGACGCGGCACGCTGCGGGCCAAGGGGCTGGTCGTCTTGCGCGAGCTGGCGGCGTGGCGCGAGGGGTTTGCCCGGGAGCGCAACAAGCCCCGCGCCAGCGTCGCCCGCGACGAGGTGCTGGTCGAGATCGCGCGCAAGGCGCCGACGACGCTCGAGGGCTTGCGCGGCCTGCGCGCCGTGCGCTCGCGCGAGCTCGAGCGCCACGCGGCGGAGGTCGTGCAACGCATTGCGCAGGCGCTGGAGACGCCCAAGGAGGAATGGCCAGCGCCGCCGCCGCCGCAGTCGGCCGCGCCATCGACCGGCGTCGTCGAGTTGCTGCAAGCGGTGCTGCGCTTGCGCGCCGAGGAGGCGGGGATCGCGCCGAGCCTGCTGGCGACCAACGCCGACTTGCAAGTACTGGTGCAACGCCACGCCGCCAACGACTTTCAGGACCTGCCCATCATGCACGGGTGGCGCAAGACGATCGCGGGCAGCGATCTCCTGGCGTTGCTCGAGGGCCGCGCCTCGGTCGCGCTCGACCCCGGCAGTGGGACGATCCGGGTCAGCAAACGGCGCGGCGGCGAGGAGCGCTGAGCGCGTCGAGGGAGGCACTGCATGGCCGTTCTCCGCATGGCGCACATCGGGATCTGCGTGACCGATCTGGAGCGCTCGGTGCGCTTCTACCGCGACCTGCTGGGGTTCGCACACCGCTCGGCCCTGCGCGTCCAGGGCGAACCGAGCGATACGCTGCTGCGTCTGCGCGGCGTCGATCTGGAGGCCGTCTACCTGGAGCGCGACGGAACGCGCATCGAGTTGCTCCACTACGCGGCGCCGGCCGCGGTGGGCGACGGCCGCCCGCGGCCGATGAACGGCCGCGGGCTCACGCACCTGTCGCTGCGCGTCGACAGCGTCGAGGAGACGGTGGCCACCTTGCGCGCGGCGGGCACGCACGTGCTCGACGATACGCTGATCGAGATGCCCGACTTCGGGGCGGCCGCGATCTTCGTCGCCGACCCGGACGGGACGCTGATCGAGCTCGTCCAGTCACCCGGCGACCTCGAAGCCCCGCCGGGCGGCTGATCTCACCGCCCGTGCGCGCGGCGCCGATGGGCGCGCGCGATGCGGCCGAACACTTCGGCGAGCCGCGGGTCGCGCAACGGCGGGAGATCGATCGGTTCGTCGGCAACGTCCGCCGGCGATGGGTCGGCGGGCACGTCCCGGGTCCGCGCGCGCTCGGCGCCGCCCGACACGAAATAGACGTCGCGGATCACCTCGGCGCCCAGGCGCCGATTGAGGCGGTCGCGAATCTCTTCTTTGGCGAACTGCAGCTCCTGCATCCACGCCGCGCCGCTGACGCGCACGGAGAGGACGCCGTCGCGGAACGCCGCGGGCTCGGCGCGTGCCGCCACCGCCTCGCCGACTTCGGTTGCCCAGATGCGGAAGAGCGCGAGCCGGCGCTCGGGGTCGATGCGCTGCAGGACATGCTGCAGTGCGTCACCGACGGGTTCCGGCGGCCTGCGCGCTCGCGCCATGACGCATCAGGTCATACGTGCGGCGAGCGCACAAGGCGCCGACCGGGGCTGGAAGAAAAATCTTGACAGCCCTATATCTTGTGGTATGAGAGCGCCCCACACTACGAGATGTACGAATTCGACGAGCGGAAGAGGACGAGGGGGCAGCGCGATGGCTGAGCGGGCGGCACGGCGGGGCAGCGAGGACGGGATGGCGGTGCCGGCGCAGCGCAGCGCCCCAGTCGGCGGCGGCTTGGTGATGCGCCGACACTTTACCGCCCCCGACGTCGAACCCTTTGACGCGGTGGCGTGGGAGCGGCGGAGCGCCGTCATCCAGGACGAGAAGGGGAAGGTCGTCTTCGAGCAGCACGAGGTCGAAATCCCGGCCTCGTGGTCCCAGCTGGCGACCAACGTCGTCGTCTCGAAGTACTTCCGCGGCGCGATCGGCAGCGCGGAGCGCGAGCACAGTGTCCGCCAGATGATCGGCCGCGTGGTGCGCACGATCCGCGGCTGGGGCGAGGCGCAGGGGTATTTCGCCAGCCCGGCGGACGCCGAGGCGTTTGCGGACGAGCTCACCCACCTCCTGCTGCATCAGAAGGCGTCGTTCAACAGCCCGGTGTGGTTCAACGTCGGCATCGAGGCGCACCCGCAGTGCTCGGCGTGCTTCATCCTCTCGGTCCAGGACACGATGGAATCGATCCTGGGCTGGTACCGCAACGAGGGCATCATCTTCAAAGGTGGGTCGGGCTCGGGCGTGAACCTGTCGCGGATCCGCTCGTCGCGCGAACCGCTGGCCGGCGGGGGAACGGCGTCCGGGCCGGTGTCCTTCATGAAGGCGGCCGACGCGTCGGCCGGCGTGATCAAATCGGGCGGCAAGACCCGGCGCGCGGCGAAAATGGTCATCCTCAACGCCGACCATCCCGACATCCTCGATTTCGTCCGCTGCAAGGAGGAGGAGGAGAAGAAGGCGTGGGCGCTGATCAACGCCGGCTACGACGCCTCGCTCGACGGTCCGGCGTACGGGTCGGTCTTCTTCCAGAACGCCAACAACTCCGTGCGGGTCGCCGACGACTTCATGCGCGCGGTGCTCGAAGACGGCGAGTGGCAGACCCACAACGTGCTCGGCGGCCAAGTGGCGGAGACCATGCGGGCCCGCGACCTGCTGCGCCAGATCGCCGAATCGACCCATGTATGCGGCGATCCGGGGATGCAGTTCGATACCACGATCAACGACTGGCATACCTGTCCGAGTTCGGGGCGCATCAACGCATCGAACCCGTGCTCCGAGTACATGCACCTGGACGATTCGGCCTGTAACCTCGCCTCGCTCAACCTGCTCCGGTTCCTGAACGACGCGGGTGAGTTCGATGTCGAGGGCTTCCGCCACGCGGTCGACGTGCTGATCACCGCGCAGGACATCATCGTCGACAACTCGAGCTATCCGACCGAGCCGATCACGCGCACGGCGAAGGCCTACCGTCAGCTCGGCCTCGGCTACGCCAACCTCGGCGCGGTCTTGATGTCACTCGGCCTGCCGTATGATTCCGATGCCGGGCGCCACTTCGCCGGCGCCGTCACCGCGCTGATGTGCGGCGAGGCCTATCTGCAGTCGGCCCGCATCGCCAGCCAGCTCGGCCCGTTTGCCGGCTACGAGAAGAACCGCGAGCCGATGCTCGGCGTCGTCGCCAAGCATCGCGCCCACACGCACAAGCTCGATTCGGCCTTTGTGCCGCTCGAGCTGTTGTCGGCGTCACGCGCGGTGTGGGACGAGGCCTACGCGGCGGGCCGCGAGTCCGGCTACCGCAACTCGCAGGCGACGGTGCTGGCGCCCACCGGGACGATCGCCTTCATGATGGACTGCGATACCACCGGCGTGGAGCCCGACATCGCGCTGGTGAAGTACAAGAAGCTGGTGGGCGGCGGCATGCTGAAGATCGTCAACACGACGGTCGCCCGCGCGCTCAAGCGGCTCGGCTACGAGTCGCGTCAGACGCAGGATATCGTCGAGTACATCGACGAGCACGACACGATCGAAGGCGCTCCGCACCTCAAGGACGAGCACCTCCCGGTGTTCGACTGCGCCTTCAAGCCGGCGCGGGGCCAGCGGGCGATCCACTACCTCGGCCACCTGCGCATGATGGGCGCGGTGCAGCCGTTCATCTCGGGCGCGATCTCGAAGACCATCAACATGCCGAACGAGGCGACGGTCGACGACATCATGGAGGCCTACCTCACGGCGTGGCGCCTCGGCGTCAAAGCGGTGGCGATCTACCGCGACGGGTGCAAGCGCACCCAGCCGCTCAATACCGCGAAGGCCGAGAAGGCGGAGCCGGCGCCGGTGGTCGAAGCGCGACCGGTGCGCCGGCGCCTCCCGCAGGACTGCCGTTCGGTGCGCCACAAGTTCGACATCGCCGGGCACGAGGGCTACATCCACGTCGGCCTGTACGACGACGGTACGCCCGGCGAGCTGTTCATCAAGATCGCCAAGGAAGGCAGCACCATCTCCGGGCTGATGGACACCATCGGCATCCTCACCTCGATGGCGCTGCAGTACGGCGTACCGCTCGACGTGTTGGTCAGCAAGTTCAGCCACGTTCGGTTCGAGCCCTCGGGGTTCACCAAGAACCCGGAGATCCCGCTCGCCAAGTCGCTGATCGACTACATCTTTCGATTCTTGGGCGCCAAGTTCCTCAGCCCGGATCAACACGCGGTGGTGGGTCTCGGCCTACCCGATCGGTCGGCCGAGTCGAGCGAACGGGTGCTTGCCGTGGCCGCGCCGACGCACGGCGCCGAGGCTGGTGTGGTGGAGGGGCTGGGCTTCAGCCCGCAGTCGGACGCGCCGAGCTGCGCGGACTGCGGGTCGATCATGATTCGCAACGGCAGTTGCTACAAATGTCTCAACTGCGGCGCGACGAGCGGGTGCTCGTGATCGAGAGCCGCTGAGCGAAGGAGTTCCAGGGAACTGGGGTGGTGGTGCTGCGGTGCGGGTTCCCTGGTGACAGTGGTGGGGTGGTGGTGGCCGGTGGGAGCCGGCGCGGGGCGCCTTCGGGCGCCCCGCGGAGGTGGGAATTGCTCCCCGCCTCACGTCCTGTATACGGCCTAGGCCTCAGGCGATCAAGCGCCGAACGAAGGTCTGCTTGAGGTAGGCCAGCAATTCGGACGGGTCGCGCTCGTCGTTCATGAAGTGTTCGATGAGGATTCCGTCCAACGAGGCGAGAATCAGGGCGGCATCGAGGCCTGGGTTCACGTCGGCGCGGAGTCGGCCGCTCTGGCGCCCGGACTCGATCACGTCGGCCAGCAGGCTGCGGAAGATTCGATAGAGGTCGTTCACCCGGGCGGTGATGTCATCCGGCTTGTGCTCCCCGCGGATCATCAGGGTCAGCAGGAAGCGTACCGAATAGACGTTGTCGCGGACGAACTCGTAGAAGAGATCGATCAGGCGTTCGATCTGCGCCCCTTCGTCGAGGCCTTCGAGCTCATCGACGTCGATGAAGTACGGCTCCAGGGTGCGGCCGAGCGCGGCGCGAAACAGCTTCTCCTTGCTGTCGAAGTGCCACAGCACCAGGGCCTTGCTGACCTGGGCCTCGCGCGCCACCTGCGACAGCGGGGTGTGCTCGTAGCCGTTGGTCGAGAACAGACGCGCCGCGGTGGACAGGATGCGATCGCGGGTCTGCAGCGCTTGGTCGCCCAGCTGCGGCGGCTCTCTCATCGGGGCAGTGCTCTCGGCGCCGACGCTAAAGGACCGGCTCGTCCTCTGTCAATCCGATTCTCGCCGCGCCGTTCCGTTCGCCTTGCCCCCCGCCGTGCGCTTCGGCAATGTGGCAGGCGTGACGCCTCAACGCGCGATCGCACTGGTTGGCGCGCTGACCTTGAGCGGGACGGCGCTCGTCGGACTGGTGCGCAGCACGCCGGTGGCCGCGCCTGCCGCGGCGGCCGTCGCGCCGCCCGAGCCGGAGACCCGTCCGCATCGCCCCGGCCACTGGTCGGTCATCGTTGACGGGTGGTACATCGAGCTCGATCAGGTCGCCGGGCAGCGCTCGCCGGCGCTCGACCAGGACATCGACGCCGAGCCGTCGGCGCCCTCGTTGCTGTCGCCGTACGACCAGCTGATCGGCCGCTACGCCGAGGAGGCCGGACTGGACTGGCGCTTCGTCGCTGCGGTGATCTACGAGGAATCGCGCTTCGATCCCGATAGCGTCAGCGATGCGGGCGCCTACGGCTTGATGCAGGTCCGTCCGGCCGCCGCCCGCGAGCTCGGCGAGGCGACCTTCCGCGAGCCGGAGGCGAACATCCGAACCGGCGTCCGCTATCTGCAGCGCCTCGAGCGCGAATACGTCACCGCCCGCGCCCGCGATCGCCAGGCGCTCATGCTCGCCGCGTACAACATGGGCCCGGGACACGTGCAGGACGCCCAAGCGCTGGCGCGGCGCTTTGGCTACGATCCGTTCCGGTGGGACGGCGGGATGGACGTGATGGTGAGCCTGCTCGAGGAGCCGCGTGTGTACGAGCAGCTCCCGAACGGGTTCGCGCAGGGCCGATCGGTCGTCGACTACGTCGACCGAGTGCTGCGACGCTACGGCGTCTACCGCCGCGATCTGCCTGCCATGCCACCCGGCGGGGTGCTGCAGACGGCGACCGCGCGTCGCTGATCGCGACCGGGCGCGGCGCCGCCGGGATGGCGCGGCGCCGCGCGACGGTCAAGCCGCTTCGACGAGCGGCTCGGAGCGGAAGGTGAGGGCGCCCTTCTCGACGTCCACCACCACGCGGGTCTGCTCCCGGATCGTACCGGCGAGCAACTGGCGGCCGAGCACGGTCTCCAACTCGCGCTGGAGGAGCCGCTTGAGCGGGCGCGCGCCGTACACCGGGTCGTAGCCGACGGTGGCGAAGTGGTCGAGGGCGGCGTCGCTGAGCACCAGCTCGATCTTGCGCTCCGCCAGGCGGGCGCGCAGGCGCCCGAGCTGGATCTGCACGATCGACTTGAGGTTCTCGCGACTGAGGGCGTGGAACACCACGGTCTCGTCGACGCGGTTGAGAAACTCGGGGCGGAAATGCTGGCGCAGCGCCTCGAGGACCTCCTCGCGCATGCGCGCGTGCGCGTCGGGATCGGTTCCGCCGCGGTACCCGAGGATCACGGTGCTGCCCACGTTCGAGGTCATGATGATCACGGTGTTCTTGAAGTCGACGGTGCGGCCCTGACCGTCGGTGAGACGGCCGTCGTCGAGGATCTGCAGCAGGACGTTGAACACGTCGTGATGGGCTTTCTCGATCTCGTCGAACAGGATGACGCAGTAGGGCCGGCGGCGGACGGCCTCGGTGAGCTGGCCGCCCTCCTCGTAGCCGACGTAGCCCGGGGGCGCGCCGATCAGTCGTGCGACGGTGTGCTTCTCCATGTACTCGGACATGTCGACCCGGACCATGGCGTTCTCATCGTCGAAGAGACATTCGGCCAGGGCGCGGCCGACCTCGGTTTTGCCGACGCCAGTCGGACCGAGGAAGATGAACGATCCGATCGGGCGGTTGGGGTCCTTCAAGCCCGAGCGGGCGCGAATCACGGCGTCGGCCACGGCGTTGACCGCCTCGTCCTGTCCGATCACCCGCCGGTGCAGCTCGTCCTCGAGATGCAGCAGCTTCTGGACCTCGCCCTCCATGAGGCGGCTGACCGGGATTCCGGTCCACCGCGCCACGACCTCGGCGATGTCCTGCTCGTCGACCTCCTCCTTCATCAGACGCCCGCTCCCGTCGCCGGTCGTCAGCTGCGCCTCGCGGGCGGCGAGCGACTTCTCCAGCTCGATCAGCTTGCCGTACTTGAGCTCGGCGGCGCGGTTGAGGTCGTACTGCCGCTCGGCGCGCTCGATCTCCTGCTTGGTGGCGTCGATCTCCTCGCGCAGACCGCGCAGGGTGCCGATGGCGTCCTTCTCGTGCTGCCAGCGCGCGCGCAGCGCGTTGGCCTGCTCCTGCACCTCGGCGAGCTCCTTCTCGAGCTTCTCGAGCCGCCCGCGCGAGGCGCTGTCGGTTTCCTTCTTCAGCGCTTCGCGCTCGATCTCGAGCTGCATGACGCGGCGCGACGCCTCGTCGAGCTCGGCCGGCATCGAGTCGATCTCGGTGCGCAGCTTGGCGGCCGCCTCGTCGATCAGGTCGATCGCCTTGTCGGGCAGGAAGCGGTCGGTGATGTAGCGCTGCGAGAGCACGGCCGCGCTGACGATGGCGCTGTCTTTGATCCGCACGCCATGGTGCACCTCGTAGCGCTCGCGCAGGCCGCGCAGGATCGAGATCGTGTCCTCGACGCTGGGCTGGTCGACGAACACCGGCTGAAAGCGGCGTTCCAGGGCCGCGTCCTTCTCGACGTGTTTGCGATATTCATCGAGCGTCGTCGCGCCGATGCAGTGCAGCTCGCCGCGCGCCAGCATCGGCTTGAGCAGGTTCCCCGCGTCCATGGCCCCCTCGGCGGCGCCGGCCCCGACGACGGTGTGGAGCTCGTCGATGAAGAGGATCACCTCGCCGGCCGAATCCTGGACTTCCTTGAGGACCGCTTTGAGACGCTCCTCGAACTCGCCTCGGAACTTGGCGCCCGCAATCAGCGCCCCCATGTCGAGGGCCACGAGCCGCCGGTCCTTCAGGCCCTCGGGGACGTCTTGACGCACGATGCGTTGTGCCAGGCCCTCGACGATCGCGGTCTTGCCGACACCGGGCTCGCCGATGAGCACGGGATTGTTCTTGGTGCGGCGCGACAGCACCTGGACCACGCGCCTGATCTCCTCGTCGCGGCCGATCACCGGGTCGACCTTGCCTTGGGCGGCGAGCTGGGTGAGATCCCGGCCATAACGCTCCAACGCTTGGTAGGTCGTCTCGGGCGTGGGGCTGGTGACACGCTGGCTGCCGCGCACCTTCTGCAGGGCGGCCATCAACGCCTCGCGGGTAGCGCCTTGCTCACGCAGCAGCCGTCCGCTGGCGCCGGTGTCGCTCAGGGCGGCGAGCAGGAGGTGCTCGACGCTGACGTACTCGTCCTTCAGGGCGGCGGCTTCGTCCTCGGCCTTGGTCAACACCTGGCTCAGACGCGGGGTGACGTACACTTGATCGGGTCGGGCCGCGGGTCCGGAGACCTTCGGCAGCCGCTCGACTTCCTGTTGGAGCCGAGTCCGGAGGGCCTCCCCGCTCGCCCCCGCCGCTTGGAGGAGCGGCGCGGTCAGCCCATCGCGCTGGGCGAGCAAGGCGAGCAGCAGGTGCTCGACGTCGACACCTTGGTTGCTGGCCCGCATCGCCAGGCCCTGCGCTTCGCGCAGCGCTTCTTGCGAGCGTTCGGTAAACCGGTTGAGATTCATTCGTCCGTCCTCTCCGCGGGCTGCTCCGCTTCAACGGGCATGCGGTCAACGCAAATTAAGGACGATTTGCCATGACGCAACCGACGCGCGCCACCGTTCCACGCTGCGCACCGGGAAGCCGGCGACAAACGCGGTCCGGGCTGCTAGGGTCAACCTGGACCCGGAGTGGTTGGCGCAGAGGAGCGAACGATGGCGACCCAGAAGGACCGGTTGGGAGAGAAGCTGCACGACGCGGAAAAGGCCCAGGAGGACCAGTACTTTGCGAAGCGCGACCAGGAGCTGATCGAGAAGCTCCGGAGCGAGCGGGAAAAGGAGTTTACCGCAGACCTGAAGGCGGCGGCGACCATGCGGTGTCCGCGCTGCGGTCAGCAATTGCAGGACCGGGTGGAGCACGGCGTGCGCGCTGAGGAGTGCCTACACTGCGGCGGCGTATGGCTCGATCGGGGTGAGTTCGAAACCCTGGCTAGCCGAGAAGAACGCGGGTGGCTCGGGCACCTGTTGCGGACTCGTCAGACGCCAGCGAAGGGCCGCTGACGGGTCGCCGAAGACGGCGAAAAGAGCGGCCGAGGGTGGTGTCGAAACGACGCCCCCTCGGCCTTCGACGTGGTCCGCGCGCTCAGTCCGAGATGTGGGTGAGCGTCCGGAGCGAGAAGTAGTCGTCCGGGTACTTGCGCTCGATGAACTGTGAGCTGTAGCGCCCGGCCAGGCAGGCGCGGTTGGTCTTGTCGTTCACTCCGACGACCATGTTCGGCGTCACGGCGCTGAACGTGCCGTCGTCGCTCTTCGACCAGTGGTAGGCGCACATCGCGTTGTAGAAGTACTCGCCGGCGCGATTGTGCACGAGCTTCCAGTAGATCCGGTACATGTCCTTGTCCATGTACATGATCACCTTGCCGAAGTTGTAGTACGGATCGGTCGATTCTCCTTCCAGCACCCACACCGGCCGCGGCACCAGGACCAGATTATCGACCACCAACCACGGGATGCCCTTCGCGCCTGGCGTTTCATAGGCACCCTTGAAGTAGGGAATCTCGACCTCGAAGCGGGTGGGCGAACTGGTCTTCTTCTGGGCGAGCGGCTTCGGGCTCAGAACCGGCGCCAGGATGTTTTGCTCGCCGATCAACTTCCACTTGTAGTACTCGACCTTGCCGCCGTAGCAGTTCAGGTCGTCGCCGAAGATGTCGAGGCCGGCGACCGGATCGGACCGCGTCGCGGCATTCACGCGCCGGACCCGTCGGGTGGCGGGCACGTAGAACCACGCCTTGTCCTGGGCGTCCCAGTTGTTCTCGCGTTTGTTGAGACCGCCGACGCCGTCGATGTCCTGGGGCTCGAGCACGTTCGACAATGAGGTGTCGCGCAGGTTCTCCGGGTTGTCGATCGGCCCACCGTGGCGACCGAGGAAGGACAACGTGTGCAGCCAGAGCTTGATGCGCTTGAACTCGCCGCTGGTGTCGATGCCGTTCAGGGTGAACGTGGCGCCCTGGCCCTCGCCCATTTGGTTTGCGGCGGTGAAGTTCCACGCCATCTTGCACGCCGCGAGCGGCTCGCTCGGGTCGATCTTCGGAAAAGGATACCCGAAGTAGAAGTCCGGTACCTTGCCGGTCTTGACGTCCTTCAACCCGCAGGTCTCGGGGTCGAGATCGTACTTGCCGGCGTTCGCCTCGCTCGCCTCCCAGAACTTCTTCGAGTAGTTCTGCTTGAACTCCTCGGGATCGACCGGAACGACCTTGTACCAGTAGTCACCCTTCTTCACCCGGTCCAACACCACCGGCGGCAGGAGCCCCTCGCCCTGCTGCCAGTTGTTGCTGTCGAGGATCCAGCTCTTGCCGGCATCGCCATCGGCTGCCCGGGCAATGCCTGCGCCCCCGACGCCTCCGAAGACTACCGCCGCGGCGATCGCAGCCCATGCGATTCGTCGTATGTTGCGCATCAATTCTTGCCTCCTTGGAGTACGGTCTGCCGAATGCGGTCCTCTGATGGGTTATTCGCGTGAACCCGGCGCTCGGATCTGGGCCGCCGAGATGCCGTGGGAAACGCCGCTGGCCGCCAGCGCCGCCTGCGGTTGGGGAACGGCACGCACCACGCGCTTGAGCATGAAGGCCGGCCGAATGACCTTGACCAGCGCAGGCACCACGATCAGCGCGCCGAACTTGTTGAAGGTCATCAACAGGGTGAGCAGCAGGCCCATCTCGGCGAGGAATTTGAGGTCGGACAAGTAGAAGAAGCCGGTGCCGGCGATCATCGTCGTACCGGTGAAGATGATGGCCTTCCCGGTGGTGGCGGTGGCGTAGTCGACGGCCTCGTCGAGGTCGCCCACTTCGTCATAGCAGTCGATCATGCGGCTGAAGTGGTAGATGCCGTAGTCGACCCCGACGCCGGCCCCGGCCGCGGCAATCGGCAGCGAGTTGACGTTGAGGTCGATGTGCATGATCACCATGAACGCCTCGGCTGCGAGCTGGGACAGCACGACCGGGATCATCAACAGCCCGGCGGCGACCAGCGATCCGTAGGTCAGGTACAGGCAGACGAACACCATGAAGAAGATCAGGGCCAAGTTGGTCCAGTAGGAGTGTTCGACCGCCTCGTTCACCGCCGCCAGGATGCCGAACAGTCCGCCGGCGAACTTGAACTCGACGTCGCCCTGCTTGCCGTCGTTGAAGCGCTTCCCGAAGGCGATCGAGTCGGCGATGATGTCGTGCGAGTAGCCGCGGAATAGCGTCAGCACGGTGCCGTAGCGGCCCGAGGGGTCCATGAAGCGGTCCAGATCGCCCGCCGAGGCGGAGCTGGTGAACACGTAGAAGAGCTGTCCGATTTCCTTCGGGTTGTCTGGGATGAGCCCCCACTTGGGGTCGCCGTCGTGGTAGAGCTGGGCCAGGCGCTTCACCACGTCGATGATGGTGACCGAGCCGCTGGCGCCGTGCGCGCCCTGCATGTAGTCGGCGAACTCCTCGATCTCGCCCAGCGTCTTGGCGTTCTTGATGCCGTCGGGCTGCTTGGTGTCGGCGATGACGATGAGTTGGCTGGCGCCGAGGAACTTCTCGTTCAGCTTGCGGTAGGCGACGTTGTAGGGGTGGTCGGGAAAGAGCAGGGCGGCGCCCGGCGACATGTCGCCGACCTTCAGGGTCCAGCCCCACATGGGGAAGATGATGAACAGCGCGACCGTGACGGCCACCACGATCCAGCGGCGGTTGCCTTGCGTGGCGATGATGGTCCATCGCGTCCACGCGGTGTAGGCGCGCTCGCCGTAGCTGAGCCAGTACCACGCCAAGACCGGCGAGATGAGGAGGAACGCGACCATCGACGACGGAACGATGCCGGACCAGTGCAGCGCGATGGCGGTCGCGATCACGGCGTACACGATGCCCCGGGCCGCCCAGATGTTCATCGGCACGCGCGTTTCGACCGGCCCGGTCGGCTGCGGCGGCGGATCGATGTACGAGAGCAGGATCGGGTGCAGGGTGACGACGCTGATGAAGATGGACACGATCCAGAAGCTGGCGAAGATGGACACCTTCTGAATGAGCGGGATCGGCGCCACCGCGACGATCAGCAGCCCGATGCCATCCGTGACGATCCCGGACATCGCCGGCTGGAACAGGTGCGAGTACGACTCGATGATGGCCTGGTGCTTGTCCTTCAGCCGATAGAACTCCTCGTGGTAGCGGTCCATCGACTGCACGGAGTGGCTGAGCGCGCGCGCGGTGAGGAAGATCGGGATGACGAGCACCAGGGGATCCAGGTTGAACCCGAGCACCGCCGCGATGCCCAAGCCCCACACGCTCGACAGAATGCCGGAGAAGACCGGCACCCAGATCCCCGTCCAGGTGCGGAAGTACGTGTAGAGCAGGAACGAGAGCGTCAGCAGCGTGAGCCCGAACACGTAGAGCAGCTGGTCCGAGTACTGCAGCACCGACGTGTAGAGCCAGGGAAAGCCGGTGATGTAGATGGTGTGGTTGGCGTCGTCCTCCTGCGCCTTCAGCTCCATCAAGCTCTTGTAGAGCTCGCGGAAATCGAGCGCCTCCTCCCAGAAGCCGGCGTGCACGACCGCTGCGGTGTCGTCGAGCGACGTGAACACGCCGCGGACACCCTTGGTGGAGTACACGGCGAACTTCACCCGGTCGGCGTCCTCCTGGGTCTTCGGCACCTCGGGATAGAAGAGCTCGCGGATCTGCAGCGCCCCCTCGCGCGCGGTGATGCTCTTCACCTTCGGATGCGCGATCGACAGGATCTGGTAGGGGACGACGCCCTTCAGACCGACGATGCGCTTGGTGATGCGGTCGATCTTCTGCAGGGTCTCGGGATTGTAGATGTCGCCGTTCTTCACCTCGACGATGACCGACAGGATGTTCGCGCTGCCGAACATGCGGCGGAAATCGGTGTAGATCTTGATGTAGGGGTCCGGGCCCGGCCGCACGATCGACGGGATGATGCAGTTGAACGTGCCTTTGCCCTGCTCGTGGCAGTCGCTGTAGGCGTCGGCGAAGGTGCGGAACTTCGGATAGAAGTCGAAGAAGTCCGTGTGCAACCGCATGCGGGTCAGGGCGACGCCGAAGATGGTCGTCATCACCACCACCGCGAGGGTCACACTGCCCCGGTAGCGCAGCAGGAAGCGCAGGTACGCCTCGATCCAACGCTGCGGAATCATGCGGTCAACCTCCGATGCGAGCCTGCGGCGGTCACGACGGCCCCTTCAGTTCGCGATACTCGTCGCCGTGGGTCAGGAGGATCTCGCCTTCGCTGCCGACGATGATCCCGCTGGCGCCCGGTGACAGCGCGATGCCGCGGAACCAGTTCCCCGCCATCTTGATCGGCAGGTCGACCCGGGTCCAGGTCTCACCGCCGTCGGTGCTCCGCAGCAGCAGGCCGCTGTCGCCGATCGCCCAGCCGACCTGGCCCTGCACCGCGACGTCATAGATGCCCAGCACGAAGCCCTTGCGCCCCGGTACCTGCACCTTGTTCCACGTCGCGCCGCCGTCCGTCGTGTGCAGCAGCACCTGCTCGATGCCGGTCGCCCAGCCGCGCTGCGCGTCGGCGAAGTGCACGCCGAACAGCGTCGTCTCGACCGGCGTCTTCTGTACCGACCAGGTCTTGCCGCCGTCGCTGGTCGCGAGGACGACGCCGAACTCGCCGACCGCCCAGCCGCGCTCCGGGCTGATGAAATCGACGTCGTAGAGCAGCACGTCGCCCGGCTGGACGATATCGGCGACGTCTTCGGGCAGGGTGAGATCGGTCGGCAGGGCGACCTTCGACCAGGTCTTGCCGCCGTCCTCGGTGCGGATCATCGTGCCGAAGTCGCCCACCGCCACGCCCTGTTGAGCGGTCGGGAAGCTCACGCTGAGGAGGTCCCGCTTGACGCCGGTGTCGAGCGCCTGCCAGGTGGCCCCTTGGTCGCTGCTCTTGATCGCGTGCCCCTTCTGTCCGGTGACGACGACGCCGCCGTCGGGGAGACAGGCGACCGAGAGGAACGCCGAGCGGGTGCCGGTGTCCGAGCGCGTGAAGGTGTTGCCGCCGTCGGTGGTGTGAAACACCCGACCGAGCTCGCCGACGATCCAGCCGTCCTTGTCGTTCGAAAAGCACGCCGAGAACAGGTTCTGGCGGATCTCGCTGCGCGAGATGGCCTGCTGCGCGGCGAACGCCGGCGAGCCCAGGGCACACCACGACGCCGCGAGGACGGAAAACCAACGCATTTTCAGGGCCACAAGAGTCCTATACTCGGTTGTCCACACTTGTGGAAATGCTTTGCGCCCGAACGGTCAAGAGGCACTCCGCAGCGGGCGTCCGACGGCTCAGATCACGTATTCGAATTGGAAGAGCACGTTGTCGCGGTCGCGCAGCAGGCTGGTGCCGCTGCCGCCCTTCAACGTGCCGGCAGTCAAATAGCTGTAGCTGAACGTAAAGCGGAACGGATCGCGGCTGAAGGTGATCGACGGCTGGGTGACGATCGAGCCACCCCAATCGTAAAATAAGACCAGGCTCGGTGAAATCTGTCCACTATAATATGATGTCGAGATCAGCAGGGTCTGCAGGTAGGTGTCGATCGGCTGGTGGATGAACACCGCCTGGGCGGCGCCGGCGCGTGGCGCGGTGCGGGCGACGGCATAGTTTTGGGGGACCGGTAGGACCTCGCCGTTGAAGACGCCGGGAAATTGATTCTTGATCTGCTGGCGGTTCGCCCCTTCAAGGAGGTGGCTGTAGAAGAACTGCGTGCTGATGAAGAAGGACTGGTTCGGATTCAGCCAATTGAAGAACTGATTGTGGTCGATGCCGAGGACGTAGTTCCACGAGTCGCCGTAGTCCTTGCCGCCTGTGCAGAGCGTGCCGCCCTCGGGCAGGACGGTGCTCCCGACCGGGAAGGTGACCTTGTGCCCCCCGGCGCCCCGGCAGACGCCGACCCCGTAGACGAACGGATCGAGCTGCTGCTGGGTCTGGCGCGGCTGGCCCGAGAAGTAGGCCAGCTCGCTGCGGATGATGGGTTGGCCGCTCAGGTGGAGCGCGCGCGCGAGATTGGTCGGGATCGCGAAGTTGGTCGACGCGCCGCTGATCTGGACGCGCGGAGCGCTCTGAACCGCGAGGGCGAGGTACCCGTCCGCCGGACCCTGCTGGATACCGATGGGGAACTGCTCGGAGACGTACGTCTGCACCTCCGGCGTGTCGAGGTAGGTCCAGTAGTTCGCGAGCGTGAACTGCGCTTCCTCGATGCCGGGGATCGGCACGTTGAAGACCAGGCGGGCGCCGCCGCGCGTGTCCCGAACGGTTCGCACCGGGGTCGTGCGCACGGTCTGCACCGTGGCGCTCGGCGCGCCGAGGTTGGGCAGCGACCACGGCGACCCGACGGGTATGCCGGGATCGAAGCCCACCGCGTCGTCGATGGCTGCGTACGCTTCGATGAACATCTCGTAGAACGGGCCAACGGAGCCGATCTCGTAGTTCAGGCGCAGCATGTCGAGGGGCACGCGGCGCTCGTCGAGCGGGACCAGGAAGCCCCCGAAGCTGTTGTCGAGCGGGTTGATGTTGTCGAGCAGGCGGAACGCGTCCGTATCGCCCCAGGCCAGGATCTGGCGGCCGAAGCGCACCAGCAGCTCTCCGACCTGGGTTTCGAGGTAGGCTTGAAACAGCTGGTTGCGATCGACGGCGACGTTGCGCAAGCGCTGACGCGCCTGGCCGATGTTCGCCGACCTGCTCCCGAACGGCGGAACGAGGAGTTGGTTGTAGTACTGGAAGGCGGTGCTGTATTCGGCCGGACCGTAGTCGTAGACCCCTTCGTACTCGCCCCGATACGTCAGGTGGTACTTGAACTTGCGAAGCGTGAACGGCAGCTCGTTGAGCAGGGCGAGCGGCCCGAAGCCCTGTTGCAGCAGCGGTTCGAGGTCGTGCTCCAGTTCGGCCTCGACATAGTAGCGGCTCTGCCGCAGGTGCCCCGCGGCCGACACCGGGAAGGTCAACGAGCGGTACGTCTGATTCTCGAGCGGCGTCGGCCCCGCGCCGTTCGACCCCCCGCAGACCTGTTTGCCGTCGACCAGATTGCAGATCGTGATGTCCGTGTCCTGCGTCCCGATGCGCGCAGCCGTGTATGCGCGCACCCCGAGCGTGATGTTGCCCGCTGCATCGAGCGCAGCGCCGTACGCCGCCGCCGCCCATCCGATCCCGATCACGACCGAGAGGCACCACCGCCCCCAGCCGCTCAACGCGCGCCGCGCCATTCGCAACCCTCCTCTGTCGCTACGGTGTCGTCCGTACGGCCCCCCCCAAGGTGCCGGCTCAGGTCGCGTGGCTGACTTACGTGAATGACTTTCGAGCTGTCAAGGAAATTGCGCGGCAGACTCCGCAGTTGGGAGCGCAACCTGGTGTGCGCGAGCGCGCTGCTCGTCCTCTCGGCTGGCGGCGCCACCGCCCAGGCACCGGTGCCGTTCTGGCGCGTGGCGCGCCTGTCGGGGGCGGCGCTCGGCTGTCTCGACGGGCGCACCGAAGCCGAGCTCGAGGTGGTCGCTTGCAGGGACACGTGCGCGCCGATTCCGTGGCAGCTCGACGAACGCGACGCCGGCGGCGAGTGGGCGCTGCCGGACGGACCGGAACCGAACCCGGACGACCCGCGCGGCACGGTCGACGCGAACGACGAGCTCCTCTGGATGGCTGCCGATGCGGGACGCCGGCTGCGTCCCGGTGAAGCGCCCGCCGACGCCGGCTGCGCGGTCGAGATCGAGCTGCGCGCCGAGGGCGGCAGCAGCTGGGTCTATGCCTTTGCGGTACGTGCGCCGGCACCGCGTTCGCCGGTGCGCTACGTCGAGTACGACCCGCTGCACGACACCGTCCGCGCGGCGCGCGTCGCCATCGGGTTCGGCGCCCCGACCCCCCGCTATCTCGCGCTGCGCGACGCCGACGGGCAGAGCGGCCCCAACCTGCTCGATCGCCTCAAGGTGCGCGCCTCGGCGCGTTTCTTCGGCCTGATTCCGCTCGGCCGCGACGAGGACGACATCCAGTGGGAGTTCGTCGCCTGGCATGCGGGGCCCATCCGCGTGGTGCGGAGCGAGCGCCAGTGGGTCCGGCTCGGCTGGGGGCTGCGCACGCCGATCTTCCGCACCGAGAGCTTCGTCTACCGCGACTACCTCGAGCTGCCCGTGCGCCTGCGCCTCAACTTCCCACCGACCTACTTCTTCAGCGGCATCGAGGTGCAGGCCGCGCTCGACTTCCGCGATCTGCGCGGCTGGGCGCTGCGCGCGCCGCAGGGTCCGCTGGGAACGGTCGGCGCCATGCCGGAGGACGTGCGCCGCGGCGTCAACGGCCTCGACGGCAACTGGCTCGCCCTGGAGGGGCCCACCGTCACGCTGGTACTGCGGCTACAGCTCGGCGACACCTTCGCGTCGCTGCGCCATCAGCTCCTTTACCGCGAGGACGCCGACGGGTATGCGCCCGAAGCCGCCCCGGGCGAGCATCCCGCCGTCGGCTTCCGCTTGACTGAGTGGGGGAGGGTCGATCGCGGCAACCACTGGTTCGCCGCGGTCGCCACGGCACTGCCGGCCGGTTACGACCTCGATGCGTTCGTCCGCGACGACGCCGCGCCGCTCGCCGTCGACGCCCACCCGCTCCCCGTCGAGCCGCGTGCGGCCACGCCGCCGGCGCGCGCGAGCGGGCACGGTGGAACGCGTCCGCACGGCGGGTCGTGACGTTGGGCCTGTCGCCGCCGACTAGTGCAACGCGCGGTCGAGGCTGCGGTACTGGATCGCCTCGGCCACGTGGGCGGTGGTGATCGGGTCGGACCCATCCAGGTCGGCGATCGTGCGCGCGACTTTGAGGATCCGCGTGTAGGCGCGGGCGCTCAGCGCCAGCTTGTCCATCGCCTGCTCGAGCAGGTGCCCGGCGGCGGGAACCACGGCGCAATCGCGGCGCAGGTCGCGTGCGGCCATCTGGGCGTTGCGGAACAACGGCCGGCCGCGGAAGCGGTCGAGCTGGATCTGGCGGGCGCGGTCGACCCGGGCGCGCAGCGCGGCCGACGATTCGCCCGGCGCCTGGTCGGCGAGCGCTCGATAGGGCACGGCGCGGACCTCGACTTGGATGTCGATGCGGTCGAGCAGCGGCCCCGAGACGCGGCTGCGATAGCGTTGCACCTGCTGGACGGTGCACGAGCAGGTCCGTTGTCCGTCGCCGAGATACCCGCACGGGCAGGGATTCATCGCCGCGATCAGCATGAAGTCGGCCGGGAAGCTGACCGACCCGACCACGCGCGAGATGGTGATGCGGCGCTCCTCGAGCGGCTGACGCAGGACCTCGAGCACGTTGGTGCGGAACTCGGGCAGCTCGTCGAGGAACAGCACGCCATGGTGCGCCAGCGACACCTCCCCCGGACGCGGGACGCTGCCGCCGCCGATCAGGCCCGCATCGCTAATGGTGTGATGCGGGGCGCGAAACGGCCGGGTGGCGATCAGCGACCGCCCGTCCATCAAGCCGAGCACGCTGTGCACGCGCGTCGCCTCGAGCGATTCCTCGAACGTCAGCGCCGGCAGGATCGTCGGCAGGCGCTTGGCCAGCATCGTCTTGCCGGTGCCGGGCGGGCCGACCATGATCACGTTGTGGCCGCCCGACGCGGCGACCTCGAGCGCTCGCTTCACCGCCTCCTGGCCCTTCACGTCGCTGAAGTCGACGGCGAACTGCGACTCGGCCCGAAAGACCGCATCGAGGTCGACCCGTGAGGGCGCGATGCCGCGCTCGCCGCGCAGGAACTCGAATGCCTCGGTAAGGGTGGGCACGGCGATCACGTCGATGCCCTGAACGACGGCGGCCTCACGCGCGTTGTCGGGCGGTACCAGCAGCCCGCGCAGGCCGCGGGCGCGAACCGCGGCGGCGACCGGCAGCGCGCCGCGCACGGACTTGACCCGCCCATCGAGCGAGAGCTCGCCGAGGCTCGCATAGGCGCGCAGCGGATCCTTGGGCAGCTGGCCGCTCGCCGCCAGCATGCCGAGGGCGATCGGCAGGTCGAACGCAGCCCCATCCTTTTTCACATCGGCCGGGGCCAGGTTCACCGTGATGCGGCGCGCCCGCACCGTGTAGCCGCCGTTCTTGAGCGCCGATCGCACGCGATCCTTGCTCTCCTTCACCGCGCCTTCGGGGAGACCGACGATCGAGAAGCGCGCCAGCCCGTGGCCGAGGTCGACCTCGACCTCGACCAGCAACCCGTCGGTTCCTTGCAGCGTGCTCGACAGCGCCGTCGCTTGCATGGCCCATCACCGCCGTGCTTGCAGCACAGACATATATCACCTAGACTATATCGATACTTCTGTGCAAGCGCATGACCGCGGCACCGACAGGGAACCAACCACCGCCGACGCGAATGCCGCGCCGCGTGTGGGCGGCCTGGGTGGCACTCAAGATGGTGCCGGGAATCGGCAACGTGCTCGGGTTGGGCTTGGTGCGAGCGTTCCGCTCGCCCGAGGGCGTGTTCGAGGCGCGCGACCAGGATCTGCAGTGCGCCGGTGTGCGCCGCGAGGTGCGTGCCGCCCTGCGCCGCTTCGATCGCTGGCGCGAGGTCGACGCGCAACTGGCGCGTCTCGACCGCGTCGGCGGGCGCCTGGTGACCTGGGACGATGCCAGCTATCCGGCCCTGTTGCGCGAGATCCACGATCCGCCGCTCTTCCTCTATGTCCTCGGCGAGCTCACCGATGCGGACGGGTCGGCGGTTGCGGTGGTCGGGTCGCGCGACGCCAGCCCGTATGCCAATCAAATGACGGCGCTGATCAGCGAGGGCCTGGCCAGCCGCGGCGTCACGGTGGTCAGCGGAATGGCGCGGGGGGTCGACGCGGCGGCGCATGAAGCGGCGCTGCGCGCGGGCGGGCGAACGGTGGCCGTGCTCGGGAGTGGGATTGACGTCGTGTACCCGAGTGAGCATCATCGCCTCCACATGCGTATCGCAAAAACTGGCGCGGTCGTCTCCGAATACCCGATGGGGACGCAACCGGACGCGGAGAACTTTCCGGCCCGCAACCGAATCATTAGCGGCCTGGCGTTGGGTACAGTGGTGGTGGAGGCGACCGAGCGCAGCGGTTCGCTGATAACTGCGCATTGTGCTGCCGAGCAGGGTCGCGAGGTGTTCGCGGTCCCCGGGCCCGTGGGGGCGCGAACGCGCGGCACGCATCAGCTGCTCCGCCAGGGGGCAGCATTGGCCGAGGACGCCGGCGATGTGCTGCGCGAAATCTCTATCCATATGGAGAGCGCGACATCAGCCAATTCCGCTCCCGCGCTGAGCGACCTCGAGACCGCCCTCGTGGCGCAGCTCGACAATCTGCCGCGCAGCGTCGACGAGTTGATCACCCGCACCGGGCTGCCGGCCGGGGCGGTGTTGGAGACCCTGTTGGTGCTGGAGCTGCGTGGCGTCGTCCGCCAGCTTCCGGGCCAGTGCTTCGCCCGCGCCACCACCAGCGGAGCCGGCTGAGTCGCCCGTGGCCAAGCACCTCGTCATCGTCGAGTCGCCCGCCAAGGCGCGGACGCTCACCAAGTATCTCGGCCGCGACTACCAGGTGAAGGCCTCGGTCGGGCACGTCGTCGATCTGCCCAAGAGCAAGCTCGGGGTCGACGTGGAGAAGGACTTCACGCCCGAGTACCAGATCATCCACGGCAAGGCGAAGATCATCAGCGACCTCCGCCAGGCGGCGAAGGGCAAGGAGAACGTCTACCTGGCGCCCGACCCGGACCGCGAGGGCGAGGCGATCGCGTGGCACATTGCGGAGCGACTCGACGGCAAGCGCACCAAAGTCCGCCGCGTCCTCTTCAACGAGATCACCAAGCGCGCGGTGCAGGAAGCGCTCAAGCATCCCAAGGATCTCGACCGCGACCTCTTCGAGGCCCAGCAGACGCGGCGCATCCTCGATCGCCTGGTGGGATATCAGATCAGCCCGCTGCTCTGGCAGAAGGTACGGCGTGGATTGTCGGCCGGGCGCGTGCAGTCGGTCGCCGTGCGCATCGTCTGTGAACGCGAGCGGGAGATCCAGGCGTTTCAAAAGGTCGAGTACTGGTCGGTCACGGCGCAGCTCGACGGCCACGAGCCTCCGACCTTCGCGGCTCGCTTGGTGCGGATCGGCGACCAGAAGCTCGACCCCGAGAAGTTCCGGGTCGAGAGCGCCGAGGCGGCCGGCACCCTGGTCGAGCGGTTGCGCAACGCGCCCTGGCGGGTGGAGAAGGTCGAGCGCAAGGAGCGTCGGCGCTTTCCGACGCCGCCCTTCATTACCTCGCGCCTGCAGCAGGAGGCCTCCCGCAAGCTCGGCTTCGTGCCCAGCCGCACCATGCGCATTGCGCAGCGCTTGTACGAGGGGGCGGAGCTCGGTTCCGAGGGTCCGGTTGGCCTGATCACGTACATGCGCACCGATTCCGTGCGCACCGCCCCGGAGGCGCTGCAGGAGGTCCGGCAGCTCATCGGCGAGCGCTACGGCAAGGCGTATCTGCCCGAGGAAGCCGTGCACTATCGCAGCAAGCGCGGTGCGCAGGATGCGCACGAAGCCATCCGGCCCACCGCCATGGACCGGCCCCCCGAGGCGGTCGCGGGGTTCCTGTCCAAGGAAGAGCTGGCGCTGTACACGCTCATCTGGAATCGCTTCGTGGCCAGTCAGATGATGCCGGCGGTGTTCGATCAGACGGCGGTGGACATCAGCGCCGCGGATACCCTGTTCCGTGCCACCGGTCAGGTCATCAAGTTCGACGGGTTCATTCGCGTCTACACCGAAGGGCGCGACGAGGAGCCGGCGGACGATGACGACGACAGCGAGCACACGCTGCCACCGCTCACCGAGGGCGAGGCGCTGACGCTGCGCGAGCTCCTGCCCGAGCAGCACTTCACCCAGCCGCCGCCGCGCTTCAGCCAAGCGACGCTGATCAAGGAGCTCGAGGAGAAAGGTATCGGGCGGCCGTCGACCTACGCGTCGATCATGTCGACGATCCTCAACAAGGAATACGTCGTGGAGGACCGCCAGCGACGGCTACGGCCCACGGAGCTCGGGTTCCTGGTGACCGACATGCTGGTGCGGGCGTTTCCCGACATCCTCAACGTCGAGTTCACCGCCGGGATGGAGACCGTGCTGGACGACATCGAGGAGGGCAAACAGAACTGGGTCGAAGCGATGCGGCGCTTCTACACGCCGTTTGCGCGCGACCTCGAACACGCGTCCGAGCACATGCCGGACGTGAAGCGCGAGGGGCAGCCGACGAACCTCGTCTGTCCCAAATGCGGCGCGCCGATGGTCGTGAAGTGGGGGCGCAGCGGCGAGTTCCTCGCCTGCTCCCGCTACCCGGAGTGCAAGAGCACGGCGAACTTCACGCGCGATGCCGAGGGCCAGATCGCGGTCGCCCAGGAGGAGACCACCAACGAGGTCTGCGATGTCTGCGGCCGTCCGATGCAGGTGCGCTTCGGCCGCTTCGGCAAGTTCCTCGGCTGCTCAGGATACCCGGAGTGCAAGAGCGTGCGCTCGCTGGTGCGGCCGGTGCCCACCGGCATCCAGTGCCCCGACTGCAAGGAAGGCGAGATCATGGAGAAGCGGTCGCGCAGCGGCAAGACCTTCTTCTCCTGCAACCGCTATCCGCGCTGTCGCTTCGCCACCTGGGACCGCCCGGTCGCCGAGGCCTGTCCGCAGTGCGGGGCGCCGTTCGTGGTCGAGAAGACGACCAAACGGGCCGGCACGGTGCGGCGCTGCCTGAGCGAGGGCTGTACGTACAAGGAGACGGTCGCGGAGGCGGAGGCGGACGCGTGAGCGGGTCGCTCACCGTGCTGGGCGGCGGCTTGGCCGGCTGCGAAGCGGCGTGGTTTGCCGCGGAGGCCGGCTGCGACGTCCGCCTCTACGAGATGCGGCCGGTGCGCGGAACCGAGGCGCATCAGACCGACCAGCTGGCCGAGCTGGTCTGTTCCAACTCCTTCCGCAACAACTCACCCGACACCGCGGTCGGCCTGCTGAAAGACGAGATGCGCCGGCTCGGCTCGCTGGTGCTGCGCTGCGCCGACGCCCACGCCGTGCCGGCCGGGGCGGCGTTGGCCGTCGACCGGGAACGATTCGCCGCCGCCGTGACCGAGGCCGTCGCCGCCCACGCTCGCATCACCGTCGTGCGCGAGGAGGTGACGAGCCTTCCGGATGGTGGGGTCGTCGTCGTCGCCACCGGTCCGTTGACCTCTCCGGCGCTGTCGACGGCGCTGCAGCAGCGCTGCGGCCATCAACATTTGTATTTCTACGATGCCATCGCGCCGATCGTCACCGCCGACTCCATCGATCGGTCGATCGCGTTCTCCGCTTCGCGCTACGGCAAGGGCGGCGACGACTATCTCAACTGCCCGTTCACGCGCGAGGGCTACGCCGCCTTCGTCGACGCCGTGCTGGCGGCCGAGAAGGTGCCGACGCGCGACTTCGAGCGCTGCGTCTACTTCGAGGGCTGCATGCCGATCGAGGAGATGGCGCGGCGCGGGCGGGATACGCTCGCCTTCGGTCCGATGCGACCAGTGGGATTGATCGATCCCCGCACCGGCAAGCGCCCCTTCGCCGTGGCGCAGGCGCGCCAGGACGACGCGGCGGCGACGCTCTACAACCTGGTCGGCTTCCAGACCAAGATGACCTACCCGGCGCAGCGCCGGGTGCTGCGCATGATCCCCGGTCTGGAGGCCGCGGAGTTCGTGCGCCTCGGCAGTCTGCACCGCAACACCTTCATCAACGCGCCGGCGGTGTTGCGCCCGACGCTGCAGATGCGCTCGACGCCGACGCTGTTCATCGCCGGCCAGCTCATCGGCGTCGAGGGATACGTCGAGTCGGCGGCGAGCGGCATCCTGGCCGGCCTCAACGCCGCCCGCCTGCTCGGCGGGCGCCCGCTGCTGGTGCCGCCGCGCAGCACGGCGCTCGGCTCGCTGGTCGCCTACGTCACCGAGCCGGCCCGGCGCGACTTCCAGCCGATGAACGCCAACTACGGATTGTTCCCGACCTTGGCGACCACGACCCGCGGACGGGCTCGGCGGGAGGAGCTGGCGGCTCGGGCCGCGCGCGACGCCGCCGAATGGATGGGCGAGCAGGGTCTCGACGCGCCGCGCCCCGCGGTAGGCGAAGCCCACGCCGCGCACTGACCGGGCGGCCGCGCCTGCCCGGCCCTTCCGCCGCGCTTTACGTTGACATGGGCGGACGGCTTCGTTAGCTCTCGGCCCGGCCGATGCAGCGCAGCGACCATATCTGGCTCGACGGGCAGTTCGTCCCGTGGGAAGAGGCTCGCGTTCACGTCCTCACCCACACGCTGCATTACGGGCTCGGCGTCTTCGAAGGGGTGCGCTGCTACGAAGGTGTGGCCGGCCGGTCGGCGATCTTCCGCCTGCACGAGCACACGGCCCGGCTGTTCGCGTCGGCCCATATCCTCGGTCTGGAGATCCCGTACTCGCCTGAGCAGATCAACGCCGCGTGCATCCAGGCCGTGTCGAAGAACCGGCTCCAGTCGTGTTACATCCGCCCGCTGGTGTTCCTCGGCGATGGCGAGATGGGTCTGGCGGCACGCAACCCCGTCCGTGCGGCGGTCATCGTCTGGCCGTGGGGGTCCTACCTCGGCGAACAGGGCGTGCGCCATGGCATCCGCGTCAGGACGTCGTCGTTTCAGCGCTTCCCGGTCAACGCGCTGATGAGCAAGGCGAAGGCGGTCGGGCACTACGTCAACTCGATCCTGGCGGCCGTCGAAGCCCGCCGCGGTGGGTACGACGAGGCGCTGCTGCTCGATGTCGACGGATTCGTCGCCGAGTGCAGCGGCGAGAACATCTTCATCGTCAAGAACGGCAAGGTGAAGACCTCGCCGCTCACCTCGGTGCTGCCGGGAATCACGCGGGATACGGTCATGACGCTGCTCGAGGACCGTGACATCCCGTGCCGCGAGGAGCGCTTCACACGCGACGAGGTCTACATCGCCGACGAAGCCTTCCTGACCGGCACGGCGGCCGAGATCACGCCGATCCGCGAGCTCGACGACCGCCGCATCGGTGACGGCAAACCGGGGTCCGTGACGGCGGCGCTCCAGGCGGCCTATGCGCGCGTGACCCGCGGTGAGGAGGCGAGATATCGCCCGTGGTTATCGCCGGTTTCCTGAGCCGAAATGGCGCTACAGCAAGTGCTGGACGGAGCGCCGCAGATGGCAAAAAATCCACCCGTGTTTTTCCTTGACAACTTGGGCACGATCCTTTTATAAGCGTCAGACTTTCGGGAGCAGAGTGACCCCGCGAAGGCCGACAGACGTGATGGGGGAGGCGGTGATTGCAACGGCATACCGGCGGCGCCACGGGCGTACGCCAGGGAGCTGGACGGCTCGCGTCTGCGCGGCGCTGCTCGGGGTGCTGTTCGCCGTCTCGGTGGCACATCCAGCGCGTGCCGCGTCGACCACCGAGGGCTCCGCCTCGATCCTGATCTTCCCCAAAGTGATCTTCGACAGCAGTCGTGACACGTTCATCCAGATCAGCAACACCTCGAACTCGATGGTTCACGCCCACTGCTTCTACGTGAACGCGGCGCCGCTCTGCATCGGCAACGGGGACTGCCTGGCCGGCACGTGCAACGGCACGTGCGAGCCGCAGTGGGTCGAGATCGATTTCTCGATCTGGTTGACCAAACAGCAGCCCACCCACTGGGGTGTCGGGAGCGGGCGCTTCAGCAACCCGGCCGACGTGCCTTGCGATCCGGACAATGCCGAGTGCGACGGCGCCGGCTTGGATCCCGGCCGCGTTCCGCCCGCATCGTCGATCCCCTTCGTCGGCGAGCTCCGCTGCATCGAGGTCGATCAGTCCGGTGCGCCGATCAGCGGCAACCACTTGAAGGGCGAGGCGACGATCGTTTCGAGCGACGGCGATGCGAGCAAGTACAACGCCGTCGGGCTGCTCGGCGAGCCGTTCACCAACGACGGCGACGACACCCTCTGTCTCGGTGGTGGGATGACGGACGATTGCCCGAGCGGCGCCGAATACGAGGGCTGCGGCGACCACCTCATCCTCAACCACTACGCCGGCGGTGCCGACAGCCTGCTGCTCGGTCCGCAGTCGGAGGTCCAGACCGAGGTGACGCTGGTGCCCTGCCGAGCCGACTACGAGCACCAGATCCCGACCAAGGTAGTGGTGCAGTTCACCGTGTACAACGAGCTCGAGGTGCGCTTCTCGGCCAGCACAACCGTCGACTGCTGGGGCAACTTCTTTCTCGATTCGATCCGCAACATCTTCGACGTCGGCGTGCTCCAGACGCGCTTCGTCGAGACCCAGATGCGGCCGGCGAACGGCGCCAACTCGGGGTTCGTCGGCGTAGCGGAAGAGTACCATGTCATCGATGGCAGACCCGTGCGGGTCGCGTACAACATCCACGAGGCCGGCACGCGCGCGCAGACGGATCTGATCTTCATCCCGGAGGGACCGTGAGGACGCCGGCGATGCGGACGAGACGGATGTGGAGCATGGGCGTGCGGGCTGTGTTGCTCGCCTGCGGGCTGCTCGGCGCCTGGCTGGTGGCGCCACGCACGGCCAGCGCCGACATCGGTTCGGATCACCCGGCGGCCATCCTGGTGTTTCCGAAGCTCCTCACCGACACGGCCAACGGCCTCGACACGATGATTCGCATCAGCAACGTGTCGGACACGGCGCTGAACGTGTACTGCTTCTATGTCGACGCGACGCCGCAATGCTCCCTCGACCAGGCCACCTCGTGCTTTCCGGACCAGCTGGCCTGCTTTCGCAACGTCGGGGGCCAGACGATTGCGGGCCAATGCCTGGCCAAGTGGCAGGAGACGGACTTCGTGATCCGCCTGACCCAGGAACAACCGACCGGTTGGCTGGTGTCGGGCGGCGAGAGCGTCAACTGCGCCTTCATCGACGGCGTGTGCTCCAACGACGGGACCACGAAGTGCGACCGCGACACCGATTGTCCCAGCGGCTCCCGCTGCGTCCAACCGCCGTGCCTGCCGCTCGACGGCGGCCCGCTCGGCCGCACCGGTCCAGGCGGCCAGCTCAACGAGGGCGCGGTCCCTCTGTCACCGGAAGATCCGTTCATCGGCGAGCTGAAGTGCATCGCGGTCGACGAGTCGCTGGCGCCGATCGCGCGCAACGACCTCATCGGCGAGGTCATGATCGGCCGCGTCCAACCCGGCCCCGATCCGAAGCCCGCCCTGGCCGGCTACAATGCCATCGGGATCCCGGCCGTGCTCAATACGTGTCAGCCGAACGGGACGTGCAGTCTCGATGGGCGGACGTGCATCACCGATCAGAACTGCGCGCCGACGAACAATCGCGACACCACGCTGGTGATCGGCGGCCCGGCGCAGAACGCCGAGTACGAGGGCTGTCCGAACGTCCTCATCCTGGACCACTTCTTCGACGGCGCCGTCGACCCGTTGATCGCCAACCTCTGCCAGCCCGACGGGACGTGCAGCGTCTCCGGAACGGAATGCAAGAACGACAACGACTGCAACGACAACATCTGCCTGCCCGCAGGGACCTGCAGCGTGAGCGGGACGGCCTGCAAAAGCTCGACGGATTGTGACAACACCTGTGTGACGAGCAACAGCTGCGGCGCTGGCTCCACGTGCACCTTCGGCGGCAATGCCTGCACCAGTCAGGCGGACTGCCCGAACAACTTCTGCACGCTTTCGAACGAGCACTGCCTGGTCTCGGGGGATTGCACGGCCCCGGTGTTCCGCACCCGCGTCGTCACGAATTTGACACTGGTACCGTGCACGGAAGACTTCGAGAGTCAGCAGCCCGAGCTGTCGAAGACGACCGCACAGTATCTGATCTACAACGAGTACGAGCAGCGCTTCTCGACCAGCAATACGGTCCAGTGCTTCGAAGAGACGCGCCTGTCGGACATCACCGGCGACAACGCGCGGTCGATCTTCAGCGTGGGGGTCGAGGGCACCCTCACCGGCCAGACCCGAATCCGCGGGGTCGAGAACACCGATCCGCAGGTTTCGGCCCGGGCGGGAAACGCGCTTTTGGGGGTGGCTGAGGAGTTCCGCTGCGGGGGGCCGGCCTACCAGTTTCCCCTCTGCAGCTTCACCAACCAGACCGGGTCGCTGGTGAGCGCAACCGCAAAGAACCTGCATTTTCAGGGGCTGCGCGCCCAGAGCGACTTCATCTATCTTCCCTAGCCGGCGGAGGCGGAAAAAACCCCCCGTTTTGACTTGACATCTTTCAGGCTCGCGGATATAAGGCCGGCACTTATTTGGGAGAAGTCCGCCACGGCTGTAGCGGCGCGGCAGTGAGATCGAGTGGTAGTGATCGAAAGGAGGAGGCTAATGCTTAGGCAGCAAGGGCGAGTCGGGCTCATGGCGGCGGCGCTAGTAGGTCTGGTGGTCGGCGGGGCGCAGGCTCAAGTGACCACGGAACGCAGCGCGTCGATCCTGGTGTTTCCGAAGGTAGTCTCCGACGGCACGCGCGACACGATCATTCAGATCACGAACACGTCGAACTCGGTGGTCTATGCGCACTGCTTCTACGTCAACGGCGCGCTGACGTTCCCCGATTTCCCGCCGGGGCCGACCAATCCGCCGCTGTGGACGGAAATCGATTCCGACATCACGCTCACCAAGCAGCAGCCGACCCACTGGGTGGTGTCGGAAGGCCGCTTGGTCGATCCGACGGACGAGCCGTGCAGCAACCAGCCGCCGTTCTACGGTTGCAACGACGCCGGTATCGATCCCGGCCGCGTGCCGCCGGTGGTGGAGAACTTCACTGGCGAGCTGAAGTGCATCGAGGTCGACCCGACCGATTCGCCGGTGTCCGGGAACCACCTCAAGGGCGAAGCGACGACGATCACGCTCAACGTCTGCAGTTATGGCTTCTGCTGGAACGACAACGACGAGGAGTGCACGTCGAACGACGACTGTGACGACCAGTTCGACGCGGCGAAGTACAACGCGCTGGGCATCCTCGGCAACGAGAACAACGACGGCGACAACGTGCTCTGCCTGGGTGGCGAGTCGAGCGACCTGTGCCTGAACGGCGCCGAGTACGACGCCTGCCCGCAAACCTGGATCGCCAATCACTACGCCTTTGATGCGCCGGAACCGGTAGCGCCTGGCGATTCCGGGGTGGAGACCTCGTGGACATTCGTGCCTTGCACCGAAAACTTCGAGACCCAGGTGCCCACTAGCCTGACGGTCAACATCGACACCTGGAACGAGTTCGAGCAACCCTTCTCGTCGTCGTTCACCTTCACGTGCTGGGCCGAGCTCTTCCTTCCCGAGATCAATCCAGTGACCTTCGAATACAGCACGTTGGGCAGCACCTTCGCGCAGTCCCGCTTGCGTCCGTCGAACAACACCTCATCGGGCTTCCTGATGGTCGCGCACGAAGAGCACTTTACCGACTCGAATTGGTATTCTTACGCCGACGCCAACCTGCACGTTGAAGGGTCGCGGGTGGGGCCGGATCTGATCACGATTCCGCCTGAGCAGGTCGGCAGCACCGGCGCCGGGCCGACGCAGTGATTCCGATTGTGATGACGTGGCCGGTTACTGAGTCCGCCATGAGTAGGGGAAAGGAGAACAACATGCGACAGGTGCGATGGGCGAGCTGGATGGTGGGCCTGGCCATGGCGCTCGCGGTGTGCGGCGTGCGGCCGGCGGCGGCGGATATCCGCTCGGACCAAGCGGCGGCCATCCTCGAGTGGCCCAGTGTGATCTATTTCGCGGAGGAGTCCACGTTCAACTTGGCCCCGGGGCTGAGCGAGACGGGTATCTTGATCAATACCGTGATTCAGCTGAGCAACACGTCGACCGACCCGGTCTTCGTGCACTGCTTCTACGAGAACGCGAACTCGCACTGCACCAACACCGGCGAGGTGTGCACGGCGGCCCAGGAGTGCTGCTCGATGCTCGGGTGCGGTGTGTGCCTGCCGGGCTGGAACGAGACCGACTTCCACGTCCAGATCACGCCGCATCAGCCGCTCGGCTGGTTGGCGAGCGACGGCATGGCGGGATTCGATCCGATTCCGCCAAACTACTTCGGTACGTTCCCCATCGACGGCGTAACCAACTTCGGCAGCGACGGCACCAGCAGCAACGCCGGCAGCCGCATTCCGCCGGTTCCGGAAGAGCCTTTCAACGGCTCGCTGCGCTGCATCGCGGTCGACGCCGATGGGATCCCGGTCGACAGCAACGTCCTGAAGGGCGAATCGCAGCTAACCCTGTTTGCCTCGTCGGACTTCACCGAGGACGACGATGTCATCTCCGTGGCCAAGCACAACGCGATCGGGGTTCAGGCGATCGAGGGTGCGGTCAACGACGACAACGTGCTCGTGCTCGGCGGCGACGGTGCGGAGTACAACGGCTGCCCGAACTTCCTCATCTTGAATCACTTCTTCGACGGAGCCGAAGAGCCGGTGCCGAACACGGACGGAACCATTGTGACCCTGTTGACCCTGGTTCCGTGCACCGAGAACTACCTCAGGCAGATTCCCGGCGCAGCGGTGGTCCAGTACCTGGTGTACAACGAGTTCGAGCAGCGCTTCTCGACCAGCCGTCCGATGCAGTGCAAGCAGGATCTGCTGATCTCGAACATCGATACGACTCAGAACCAGCGCTCGATCTTCAGCGCCGGCGTGGCCGGAACGTTGACCGGCCAGAGCCGCATCAACCCGATCGGCAGCGGGCTATTCGCGGTCGGGACCGAGATCCATATCAACAACGATACCTCAGAGAATCCGTTCGTCGGGATCGCGGACTTCAACGTCCACTACCAGGGCGATCGGACGGACTCGGACTTCATCGTTCTGCCCTGATCGATCGAGACACGCTCCTTTCCGAGGGCGGGTGGCTGATGCCACCCGCCCTTTTTTTGTTCCGAGGGCGGGTGCTTGAGCGGCGAGCCGATTGGCGCACGGGGATTTCGCGGGTCGCGAGTACCGGGTGTCGAGCATCCAGCGCCTGGTGGGTGAGCGCTTTCTCAGCCGGCGGTCGAGCTCTTGTAGAGATCCCGCAGACCGATCGGGGTGGGACGTCCGCCGGGGCGGAGCCGACCGCCGCTTCAGATAGCGACCCCGCCGCGCGCCAGGCCCTGCTCCGGGCTGCGACCGCCGAGGAGGTCTCGGCGATCCTGTCCCGCCACGCCCACACGTTGATTCCCCACGCGACCGCATCGAGCGGGAGGCCCGAGTGGGCCAGTCAGAGGTCAGGTCGAGGAGGAGAATCCTCGGAGGAACGTATCAGGCGCGAGGGTGACCACGCCGCGTTCGCGCTATGGGGGCTTCAGGGCTTGGTGCCCAAGCACCGATAGCCGAGAGCGATTCCGGCAAATGTGCCCGCTCGGTGTCGGGCGTCCTGCTCGTCGAGCCAATTGTGAAATCGCCCAGGCGTCAGCTCGCCGGCAGCGATGGCGTTTTCCGCAGCCCGATCGAGCGTGGACATCGTCCGGAAGAATGGCCACGGCGCCACGAGCGGGCTCACCTCGAGGCGCACGTCAGCGAGCCCCGCAGCCACAAACCATTCGCGTAGGTGCAGCCCGGCGCGGGGGTGCCGGACCCGTTCCATCCCGTGCCTTTGCAACACGCGCCAGGTCTCGACGTCGGCAGTGGCGACATCGGCCTGCCCATGGTTGACGTCGACGGCCAGGACGATCCCACCTGGTACGAGAACGCGCCGGATCTCCGCGAGCACCGTCACCGGATCCTCGACGTGCTGGAGTACGCGCTCGATGCGAACGCGGTCGAAGCCGCCGTCGCCGAAGGGGAGCTGATGCGCGTCGGCTCGCTTGACCTCGGCATCAACGCCGGCCTCACGCAGCCGAGCCCGCGTCGTCTCGACCATCGTCTCGGCCAGGTCGACCCCGCTGACACGACCCGTGCGCCCAACCAGTCCGGCAACGTCGATGAGAACCTCGCCGGCACCGCAGCCGACATCGAGAAAGCGCTGACCTTCGCGCAGATCGAGAAGCTGGTAGCTTGCCCGCCGACGGTCGCCGATCGCGGCGGCCATCTGATCGAGGTAGCTGACCATCGCGGTCGGGTCTGAGGCTGCGTCGACGTCAGACATACCGACCGGTTCAACTCCGGGTGGCTTGGTCGTGGTGCCTCCGGCACGCCTTCTGGCTGAGGTTGCGACCTCGTGTAGCAGGAAGAGCGCGTTCGGATCCACAGACGCGGGCAATCACCGAACAGCCGCCTGCCGAAGACGTCAGTGCAATGGGGCAGGCGCAGCGCGCGGGACATTGCCTTGCAGGGCGGCGGCCCCTGAGTAGGATGAGACTAATGACCAGCGGACGGACCCAGGGGGCGCGCCCGCATGTGACGGTGATGTTCGCTGACCTCTCGGGGTTCACCGCCATGTCAGAGCGGCTCGACCCGGAAGTGGCGACTGACCTCGTCAACCGCTACTTCGCCGCGCTCGAGCTGATCGTGTTCGCATGCGGCGGCGTGGTCGACAAGTACATCGGCGACTGCATCGTGGCGGTATGGGATCTGCCGAACGCCGTCGCGGGGGCACAGCAGGCAGGCCGCGCCGCGTGCGCGATCCGCGCCGCCGTGCGGGCGGTCAACCAGACCGCGGCATCGCCAACGCCCCTCGATGTTCACATCGGCCTCGGTACCGGCCCAGTCATCGCCGGCCACGTCGGCGCCGAGGCCGGGGCGTTCAGCGTCATCGGCGACGCCGTCGTTCTCGCCCAGCGCCTCGGCGAGGTGTCGCCGTCCGGGCAGATCTACGTGGACGCGGCCACCCATGAACTCAGCGCCGCCGACTTCGCGTACAACGCCCTGGCACCGCTGGTGCTGCCGCCGCGTCCCAATCCGGTGCTGGCGTACGAGCTGCGCGGCGTGTGCGACACGAGCGTGAGCGATGTCGACGCGTTGGTGCTCGACGCGATCGCGCGCAGCGCCGAGCCCGTTGCCGTCGACGAGCTCGCCCGGCGACGCACCACGCGCGGTAGCGAGCGTCGGCTGGCGACGGTCGTCTTCGCCGAGGTGGTGGGCGTCGCGACCCTGGCGCACACCATGCCGCCAGAACGCTTCATCGGGCTCCTCAACCGCTGCTTCGCCGCGCTCGAGCCGGCCGTGCATGGCGGCGGTGGCGTCATCGACAAGTACATCGGCGAGACGGTGATGGCCCTGTTCGGCGTCCCCAACGCGATCGAGCACGCGCCGCGGCGGGCGCTCAATGCGGTGATCGAGATGGGCCACCGCTTGCACGACTTCGCCGAGAAGGAGGGGTTGGGGGGGCGGCTCCACCTCCATGTCGGTGTGAACACCGGGCTGGTCATCGCCGGCGAGCTCGGTGGCCGTGCAACGCGCGCCTTCACCGTCATCGGCGACGCGGTCAACGTCGCCGCCCGCCTCAAGGCGGCGGCCACGGACGACGCCATCTACGTCGGCTCCGAGACGCACCGCTATACGCGCGAGGAGTTCGAGTTTGGCCCCCTGCCGCCGCTGGTGCTGAAGGGCAAGGAACGGCCGGTCCCGGCGTGGCAACTGCTCTCGGAGCACGAGCGGGTGCACCGCCGCCGCGTGGCGGTCTCGGAGCGAGCCATCTTCTCACCGCTGGTCGGCCGCGAACGCGAGCTCGCCGAGATTGCGCAGGCGGTCCAACATCTCGTCCACGGTTCCGGCGGCATCGTCGGCGTGGTCGGCGACGCCGGCATCGGCAAGTCGCGCTTGATGACGGAGGTGTTCGAACTGCCGGCGCTGGAGCAGGCCCAGGTGCTCGAAGCGCGCTCGCTGCTGTCGATAGGCCAGGGGCTCAGCTTCCACCCGTTCATCGACCTCCTGCGCCACTGGGCCGGTATCGGCGAGGAGGACGCGCCGCACGACGCGTCCGCCAAGCTCGCCGGCGCGGTGCGGGACCTGCTGCCGGACGACTTCGAGGAGGTGCTGCCGTTCATCGCTCGGCTGATGGGGCTGCGTATCGGGGGCGAGCTCGCCGAACGCGTGCAGGGCCTCGAAGGCGAAGCCATGGAGGAGCTGATCTTCAAGAGCATGCGCGAGTTGCTCGAACGGCTGGCCCGGCGACGGCCGCTCGTGCTGCTGTTCGAGGACCTGCACTGGGCCGACCAGTCGTCGATCAATCTGCTCGAGTCGCTGCTGCGCGTGGTGGAATCCGCCCCGGTGCTGATTCTCGCCGTCGGCCGCCCCCACTTTCCGGACACGCTCGACCGCCTCCTGGCGGCGGCACGCGGCGCGCACGCCAGCCAATTGGTCGAGGTCCCTCTGCAGCGGCTCACCGACCAGCAGTGCGATGCGCTGATCCAGAACCTGCTCAAGACCGACGACCTGCCGTACGCGACCCGGGCGCTCATCGTCCGCAAGGCCGATGGCAATCCCTTTTACATCGAGGAGGTCATCCGCTCGTTCATCGATACCGGCGCCGTCGAACACCGCGGCGGGCGCTTCCACTGCACCGAGAAGATCGACACGGTCGACGTGCCCGGCACGATCCAGGAGGTGGTGATGGCGCGCGTCGACCGCCTCGAGGAGGCGCCACGCCACGTACTGCAGATTGCCTCGGTGATTGGGCGCAGCTTCTACCACCGGATCCTGGCCGACGTGGTCGGACCGACCGAGGCGCTCGACGCCGAGCTGGCGCAGCTCAAGGACAAGCAGCTCATCCTCGAACGGAGCAGCCGTGGCACCGCCGCGGTGCGCCGCCGCATGCTGGAGGCCGAGCTCGAGTACCTCTTCACGCACGCGCTGGCGCAGGAAGCGATCTACGAGTCGCTGCTGCAGCGCACCCGCAAAGAGCTGCACGGCCGCGTGGCCCGATCGATCGAGGCCGTGTTCGCCGACCGCCTGGTCGACTTCTACGGCATGCTCGCCTACCACTACAGCCGCGGCGAGGAGCTGGAAAAGGCGGAGGAGTTTCTGTTCAAGGCCGGCGAGGAAGCGGCGCGCTCGGCGGCATCGAGCGAAGCGCTCACCTTCTTCCGCGATGCGTCGCAGCTCTATTTCCGCATCCACGGCGCCGGCGGCGATCCGCGCAAGAAGGCGCTGCTGGAGAAGAACATCGGGCTCGCGCTGCTCAACACCGGGCACCTCACCGAGTCGATCGACCACTTCGATCGCGCGCTCTCCCACCTGGGCGTGTGGGTGCCGCGGAGCAAGGTCGGCGCCGGGGCGTGGTTCGCCTTCAACCTGCTCGCGCTCCTCAGCCAACTGTACCTGCACATCCGGCGCCGTCGCCGCGTGCCGGATTGGGACGTCGAGCGGGAGTTCTGCGCGATCTGCTTCAACCGCGGGCGCGCCGAGATCACCAGCAATCCGACGCGGCTGTTCTTCGACACGGTCGCCGCGTTCCGCCACTTCAACGAGATCGACGCCAGCATGATCGATCAGGCCAGCGCCATGTACGTGTCGGCCGCGGCCGTGTTCTGCTACTCGGGCATCTCGTTCGCGGTGACCCGGCGCGCCATCGGCTACGCCAAGCAGTTGATCCGCCCGGGCAGCATCCGCGACGAGTTCACCGTGCGCTCGATGGAGTTCGTCTACCACTATCTCGCCGGCTACTGGCGCGCCGCGCCGGCCATTGATTCCGCCTTCGTCGACGAGGCCCTGCGCTACGGTCAGCTCTGGGACGTCAACACCTACATCGGGCTCCACTGCGACCTGCTCCTGCGTCAGGGGGCGTTCCGGGCGGCGCGAGAGCTCGTCGACCAGCTCGGCGAGATCAACGACGCGTACGGCTACGGATTCGCCGGCGCCAACCACGACGGCATGCTCGCCATCCTCTTGCTGGAGCAGCGTAAGCTGCCGGAGGCGCTGCAGGCGGTCGAGCACTATCAGAGCGCGCGTCACGAAGAGCCGCTCAAGGTGTACGGACTGGGGTCGAAGGCGAAGGCGCAGGTGCTGCTCGGCGACCTCGCCGGCGCCGAGGTCAGCTTGGCGGCGGCCGGACGGATCGCCGACCGCTCGCGCGAGATTCCGCCGTGGCACCTGAGTGCCTACGCCGCCGCACGCCTGCGTTTGGACTTGGCGATGCTGGACGGCGCCGGCCACGGCGAACCGAGCACCATACGACGGAGGGCGCGGCGGAGCATCCGCTATGGGTTGGGGATCGTGCGCAAGGTGGCGATCCAACGGACCGAGATTCATCAGCTCTGCGGCCGCATCTACTGGCGACTCGGCCATACGCGCCGCGCAGTGCGCGCATGGGAAGCGAGCCTCGCGGTCGGCGAGCAGATGCAGACCCGTCCCGAGCTCGCGCGCAGCTACGCCGTCATCGCGCAGAGCCTGGCCGAGCGCAATGATTCCCTGCGCGTCGGCGGACTCGATGGGCCCGGTTGCCTGGCGAGAGCCCGGGAGGAGTTCGCCGCGCTCGGACTGACCTGGGACCTGACGCAGCTCGAGGAGCTGCGCCGCGCCCGCGCGGCATAGCCGGGCTGGCCATATCCGCCCACGGGCAGGGGCGGAGCAGCACGGCCCGGCTGATTGGGGTGGGAGGACGCGGTCGGGAAGGCTCGCAGGGACGCCGTCCTAGAAGGGCGGGAACCGTCGCCCTGCTTGAGGATCATGGTCTGCCGGCTCGCTCATCGGGACGCACCCGCCCCCCCTGCGCGAACCGACTACCCGGCAGAGTTCGTTCGTTTCGGGGTTGCGTATTTGCGCTGAAAAGGCGCATGCTGCTTTGTCACTAGACATAGCAAGACGACGCTCGACCCCGAGTTGCTCGGCGACCGACGCATCGTGCGAGCCAAAGGGGAAGCGCGGAACATGGTGGGGATCGAAGTGGGACGGCGATCGTCCAAACGCAACGGGTTGACAGGGGTCGCTCTCGCCCTCGCAATCGCACTGGTCGGCGCGGCCGGCACGCGGGCGGCCCATGCCGCCTGTAACCTGATCCCTGGCACCAGCTTGAGCTTCAACGCGACGCTCGGGGCAACAAATCGGCCCTTCGCCGCGCCGGGGGAACGGCTCGAGGTGACCGTGCGCGGCTGCGACCGCGGCTCGCCGGGCCTCACGGCGAGCGCAGCCGACCACTTGGTCACGGTCGTCTTCCAGCCGCCCAGTGGCCCGCGCAACGCGGTCATCCTGACTGCCGACGCCGACTGCAGCGCCATCACCCCGCGGCTGGCTACCTGTGCGGCCGAGCTCAGCAGCGGCGGTGTGGCGACCTGCCTGGCAGGAGCCGACGCCGGCCTCGAGGTCGTCGACCGCAATGGCCAGCGGTTCCTCAGCTTTCGCTTTCCGGACACGCGCTCGAAGTGCAACGGTGGCGCCAATGCGGGTGCGCTTTGCACGCAACCCGACGACTGCCCGAGCGGCACCTGCACCCCAGGCGACGACGACCACACGCTGGCCGGCCCCGCGGCGGTCGCGGTGACCGGGCCCACCGACCCGCTGCCGTGCGGGCTCGCCACCACCTCCTGTGCGGACCAGACCGGCCTCCGCGCCTGCGTGGACAACTTCTACGCCAACGACGGCGCGTGCGGGACGGCCGTGCCACTGGGTAACTTCACCCACTTCACCGCGCTACCGCCGCCGAATGATTATCAGGCCGACTGCTTTACCGGGAACCCGCTCAGCGTCCCCCCTGGGCCGTGCAACCCGACCGCACCCAATCTGCGCTTCGGCGTCGATGGCGCCGGCAACCTGCTGCTGCCAGTGAGCTGGAAGGGCGTCCTGGTGCCCGGCGCGGTGCCAGTGCCGCGTCTGCTGCACACACGCTTTCTCTCGCCGCTGCCGTTCTCGATTCCGGATCCGGTGTTCGCCAGTTCGTACACGCCCGAAGGGGGTAAGCTGCCGCCGATCTTCGAGCCGCAGATCGACCCTGCCGTGGCGAACCCAGCCGTCGTCTCCTTGTTCGGTTCGGCGGACGCGCCGTACACCATCCTCCGTATCGGACGCCGGTTCGGAACCTGCGCGGGAGGAGCGAACGACGGCCAGCGCTGCAGCACCTTGGTGGACTGCCCGGGCGGGCTGTGCCCGACGACGTGCGTCGGCGACCCGACAACGCAATGCACCGACGACGAACAGTGCGGCACTCAGGGGCCGTGCGGCCATTTGTTCGACTTCAGCCCGCTGCTCGGAAGCGGCCCGCTGCTGCTGCCGCGGGCCCAGATCGTCAATCCGGTGCAGCTCGCAGGGATGTGCCAGGACACCGGCGCGACGTGCATGGCGAGCTGCGGCGTAGACGGCCCCTGCGTGAACTACGCGCTGGAGGCCGAGCTGGGAGTGACGCTCGACTCGCTCGGGTTGAAGACGCAGGAGCTGCGCGCGTTCACGGCGAGCGAAACCGACAACGGGGTCGACCTCAACGGCGACGGCGATTCGCTCGACACGGTGGTGACCCTCCGCAACCGTACGACCGGCGTCGTGCAACCGCTCGGGGCCCCGACCGCTTGCGGGATCACGGGCACGCCGGACGACCGGGCCGTGGTGCAGATCGTGCGACCGCCGTTCCGATCTTCGGCGCTGGCGGTGGAAAACGACGTGCTGGCCTTCCTGGAAGCGGAAGTGGGTGAGAATCGCTGCGTCGAGAATGGCGACGAGGACTCGGCCGACGGTATCCTGCGCATCTTCCGCCTAGGGGCCGGGGAAGTCAGCTCCGCGAGCGTGCTCCGCGCCGTCGATGCCGCACCCAAGATCGACGGGCGGCCGCTGGTGATTTCCGACGGCCGCGCGTTCGTGCGCAGCTCGGAGGCGTCGATGGCCAAACAGCTGACCGCGCGCGTAAGCGTGGGAGCGGGCAGCCTGCAAGCGGACGCGAAGTCCGACCTGCCCTCGATGTCGGCGGATGGGCGTTTCGTCGCGTTCCAAAGCGACGCGACCAACCTGCTCGGGCCGGGCGGCGACACGAACCGTTCGTCGGACGTCTTCGTCCGCGACCGACAGACCGGCGCCACCGAGCGCGTGAGCGTGGGACCGGGCGGCCTCGAAGCAACCTCGGGCTCGTTCAGTCCCTCGATCTCGGCGGATGGACAGTTCGTGGCGTTCGCGAGTCTCGCGACCAACCTGCTCGGGCCAGGGGGTGATACGAACCGTTCCTCGGATGTGTTCGTGCGCGACCGCCAGACCGGCACCACCGAGCGCGTGAGCGTGGGACCGGGCGACCTCGAAGCCGACTCCGCCTCGTCCGATCCCTCGATCTCCGCGAATGGACGGTTCGTGGCGTTCTCGAGCGTCGCGACCAACCTGCTCGGGCCGGGCGGCGACACCAATGGGGCTCGGGATGTGTTCGTCCACGACCTGGAGACGGGCGCCACCGAGCGCGTCAGCAGGGGACCGGGCGGCCTCGAGGCCGACTCGGGCTCGTCCGATCCCTCGATCTCGGCGGATGGACGATTCGTGGCGTTCGCGAGCGTCGCGACCAACCTGCTCGGGCCGGGCGGCGACACCAACGGGGCTCGGGATGTGTTCGTCCACGACCGGGAGACGGGCGCCACCGAACGCGTCAGCGTGGGACTGGGTGGCCTTGAGGCCGACTCGGGCTCATCCGATCCCTCGATCTCGGCGGATGGACGGTTCGTGGCGTTTGCGAGCAGCGCGACCAACCTGCTCGGGCCGGGCGGCGACACCAACGGGGCTCGGGATGTGTTCGTCCACGACCGGGAGAGGGGTACCACCGAGCGCGTCAGCGTGGGACCGGGCGACCTCGAAGCGACCTCCGACTCGTCCAGTCCCTCGATCTCGGCGGATGGGCGGTTCGTGACGTTCGGGAGTAGCGCGACCAACCTGCTCGGCCCGGGTGCCATCAGTGCGTTCTCGGGTGTGTTCGTCCATGACTCCAGGGACGATGACGACGATGACGATGGAGCGTTCGTCCAACAGTCCTCGGACGTGTTCGTCCATGACCGGGAGACGGATGCCACCCAGCTGGTGAGCGTGGGGCCGGGCGGCGCGCAAGCCAACTTCAACTCATCGTTGATCTCGGCCTCGATCGCGGCGGATGGACGGTTCGTAGCGTTCGCGAGCAGCGCGACCAACCTGCTCGGGCCGGGCGGCGACACGAACCGCGCCAAGGACGTGTTCGTGCGCGGCCCCGACCCGGCAGATCCCCTGGGCATCGACGCGCTCCTGTTCGCCGACAACAACCTCCACGACACAGTCCTTGAGGTGGTGGATGCCAGCGCCGGGACGATCACCACGCTCTGCCCGGCGGACGACGTTGCTGTGTCCGCCGGCATGACGGCATTTCTTCGCCCCGAGGCCCCTGCGGGCGGGCCGGCGACGCCTGCGTGCCCGAAGGGCTCGCTGAATGGCGACGTCGATACCAGCGATCTGGTCGTCCAGCTCTGGCCGGGGAGCGGGGCCGTGCAGAACTTGCACTGCGCCGCGACGGCGGTGGCGATGTCGCCGACCTGGATCGGCGCGCTGCTCTCCGAGAGTGGCGAGGAAGCCGATCTCGATGGCGATATGGACCAGAGCGATGACGTCGCTGCCTTCCATCGCGTCGCCGGACCGTTCGGCAGCGCCTGTTCTGGTGGCGGCAGCCAGTGGGTGAACACGCACGCGCCTGCGGATGCGCTCGCCGTGTCCGATTCGATCGGCGTCATCATCACGCCCGAGGCGGCACAGGGCAACAGCCCCGGGGGGCTCAACGGCGACGGCGACGCCGTGGACCGCGTCCTGCAAGTGTACGCGCTCGACGCCACCGGCAACACGGCCACGCTCGCGCCGTGCACGGCCGGATCCCACGCGTCATGTGCGGCGGGCGTGCGCCAGGCGGCGGAAGACTTCGTCGTCGGCGACCCGGCTGCCGGCGCGTGCGGCAACGTGCAGCTCGTTGCCTTCCGCACCAGCGAAGCGGCGCAGGGCAATACCAACCTGAACGCAGTCAGCAACGGAATACCGACCGGCGATACCGACACCACCGACGACGTCCTGCAGGTCTACGACGCCGTATCCGGCACCCTCGTGAACACCGGGCAGGCGGTCACGCCGTGCCAGCTCGAGGCGTGTGATCCGCGCCAGCCCTATCAGGTGAGCGGCAGCGTGGTGAGGTTTCTCACCTTCGAGCCCGACCAGGGCGGCCAGGACTTGAACCACGACGGCAATGCCACCGAGCTGATCCTGCAGAGCTTCGACTTCTGCACCGGCCAGGTGACGGTGATCGGCGCCGTGGCACCCAGCAGCGGGCAGAATCCGCTCGATCAGACCGATGAGGGCCACACGTTCTTCAGTCCGGCTGGGCGCTGTGATCTCGGTGTGGTGTGTGATCCGAGCGCCGATGCGTGCGGTGCCGGGGCGTTCTGCGAGGACGACGTCTGCAATCCGACGAGCGGCCGGTGCGCGCGGCACACGAGCATCGCGTGCACCGCCGATGCCGACTGCAGGCGGTGCATCCTGCGCCAGCCGCCAAGCTGCGTCACCGCCGCCGATTGCCCGATGGGATCGACCTGCGAGGCGCAGCTCATCGTCGCCGTGCGCGGGGTCGTCGACACCGACAACGACGGGGTGCCCGACGCACAGGACAACTGCCCGACGGTGCCGAACACGGACCAGGCAGACAGCAATCACGACGGTATCGGCGATGCCTGCCAGGGCGGCGTCTTTACGCCGCTCGGCGCCGCCGAGCTCAGGATTGAGGACACGAGGGGCCTTCCGGCCAAACGCAAGGTGGTGCTGACCATCAAGGACGGCGCACTCACCGCACCGGCGCCGGCCAGCGCCGGCGACCCCCGCACCGGCGGCGGCACGGTGGTGCTGTTCAATCCGAGCACGCACGAGAGCGAGACGTTCGACTTGCCGGCGGCGCACTGGACCGGCCTCGGTCGCCCGAAGGGGGCGAAGGGCTACAGGTACCGCGACGTCAACCAGACCGCGGGACCATGCACCAGGGCCCTGCTCGAGCCCGGCAAGCGGCTCAAGGTCATGTGCAGCGGCGCCAAGATCACCTACACGCTCGACGAGCCCAAGCAGGGGAGCATGGCCTTGACCTTTCGCGGCGGGACCATTGGCAGCGGTGTTGCCTTCTGCGCCGGGTTTTCCGGCTCGGCCGTCATGCACGATTCTCCCACGACCGGCGGGAAGGATCGCTCGGGCCTATTTGCGGCCAGGGGCGCGCCAGCGCCCGCCGTGTGCCCCCAACCGTGAGAGGAGGGGGCGCGGGGCGCACTGCCACCGAGCGCCCACGAGCTCGGCCCTCGCACAGGTGTCGCAACCTCTAGAGCGACACCCCATGGACGCCGGCCACACGACAGCGGCCGACATTCCTTTCAGCATCGCCGAAGTACATGCTCCACGGGCTGAAGGAAAAACCCGCATAGTGGGTGGCCGACCAGTACTCGCCCATCTGGGTTGGACCGAAGATCGGATCGATGCACGCTCCGCTCCCCCCGCCGCAGACCCCCTGTGTCGTGTCCAAGATCGTCCCCAACTCCATGATCGTAGGCAGGCGCCAGTCGCAATGGCCCGAGAAGCCGCCATCGTAAAGGGGTGACACCGTCGAGACTCTCGCATTCGCCGTAACTGACAACGTAGGGGTTGTAGCCGCCGCTACCCCATGGACGAAGGGTAACCCCATGGAAGAGCCCGCCGAGCGGAAGCGGGTGAACGCGACTTGGCCGCGCTGACTGACGTTCAAGGGTCTTTGCGTCGGTTGACGAGGGGAAGTATTGAGCGAAGTGCACGCAAGGAATGCTTCGATGACCCGGGGGGACCCCGACAAGCGCGAGCGTAGTCGAGCGCGAGTGGCGCTCGGGGCCGTGCGCTCGCATGTGCAACCGGGATCGTTCCCGCTGCTGCTTGCCGCCGCGCTGCTGCTCTATGTGCTGAACGGGCTGGCGGCCGAAACCAGGAGCGCCGCGATCCTCGAGCGCGTTGGGCGTTTGGGTGTCGTCGGCGCTGGACTCTACGTGCTGAGTAGGAACCGGGCCACGCTGTGGCTCGGAATTCTCGCGGCCGCGCTTGCCTCCTCGCTCGAACTTCACCTGTGGGGCTTTGGTTCACGGCTCGATCATGTGTTGCAGGATTCTCTGATGGTGGGCTTCCTCCTGTGGATCATCATCATCGTGCTTCGCGACGTCTTTCGTCCCACCACTGCGGAGCGCGATGCGGTCATCGGGGCGCTGTGCGGATTCGTCCTCATCCTGACCATCTTCACGCGCGTCCACGGCCTCCTCGAAGCGCTGTACCCGGGCTCCTATCACACGGACGGCCCACCGCTGTCCGAGCTCTCGGACACAAGGCTGGTGGCGCTCTTTCAGTACTTCAGCACGGTCACGGTGACCACGGTCGGATTCGGTGACATGGTTCCCGTTACGCCCGCCGCGCGGCTCGCGACCGGCCTGGAAGCGATCGTGGGCCAGCTCTACCTGGCAGTCGTGATCGCGACCCTCGTTGGGCGGGTCGTCGCTCGACAAGAATGACCCGTTCCAACGCTGCGGGGCTGTTCGGGGGCAAATTGTTACCCGCTTTATCCACAGGCGGGGAACAATCGCCGGAAAAGCCGCGTGCCGGTTACGTCAGTGCAATGCGAGGAGGGGGATTTGAACCCCCACGGGTTTTACCCCACTAGGCCCTCAACCTAGCGCGTCTGCCAGTTCCGCCATCCTCGCATGGATGGGTAAGATCAGTTCGCAGCGGGTGGTGCTGCGGGCGGCTGATCGGCCGGCGCGGCGTTCGCCTCGGGCTGCGGCGCCGGCGCGGCCGGTGCCGGGGCGGCGGGTTCGGCCGGTGCAGCCGGCGCGGCGGCCTCCGGGGCCGGAGCCTCCGGGGCGGGGGCCGCCGGGGGAGGAGGCGCGGACGCGGGCGCGGAGTCGAACACGGTCGCGGTGTTCCGGCGCGCCGAGAAATAGGTGAGGCTGAGCGAGGTGAGCATGAAGATGATCGCCGTCGCCGTCGTGAGCCGGGTCAGGAAGGTGCCGGCGCCGGAGCTGCCGAACACGGTCGAGCTGGAGCCGCCGAACACGGCGCCCATGTCGGCGCCCTTACCGGTCTGAAGGAGGACGACCAGCACCAGGAAGATGCAGGCCAGCACGTGAATGATGGTGATGACGGTGTACATGAGTGGGTACTCCGAACGGTGGGATCAGTCGGCAAACCGCACGATGCGGACGAAGTCGGTCGCGTTCAGGCTCGCCCCGCCGACCAGCGCGCCGTCGAGGTCCGGCTCGCGCATCAGGGCGTCGATGTTGTCCGGCTTCACGCTGCCTCCATAAAGGATTCTGATCGTTGCGGCAACGTCGGCGCCGGCGAGCTCGGCGAGCAGGGCGCGGATGGCGCCGTGCACTTGCTGGGCTTGGGCGGGCGTAGCGACCTTGCCGGTGCCGATCGCCCAGACCGGCTCATAGGCCAGGATCAGCCGCTGGACGGCGCTCTGGTCGAGCCCGAACAACGCGGCGCGGACCTGCCGGTCGATCACCGCCCCGGTCTCGTTGGCCTCGCGCTCCTGGAGGGTCTCGCCGACGCAGACGATCGGGGTGAGCCCGCAGCGCAGCGCCGCACCGACCTTGCGCGCTACCCATTCGTCCGTGTCGCCGAAGAACTGCCGGCGTTCCGAATGCCCGACGATCACGTGGGTGCAGCCGACGGCGGTCAGCATCAATCCCGAGACCTCGCCAGTGAACGCGCCCTTGTCCTCCCAGTGCAGATCCTGCGCGGCGAGCAGCACCCGACTCCCGGCGAGCTGCGCGCGCACGTGCGACAGGCACGGAAAGGACGGCGCGATCAGCACCTCGCGGCCGCTGACGTCGCGCACCCCGTCGACCACGGCCGACGCGAGTCGATCGGCCTCCGCCCCGACGCCGTGCATCTTCCAGTTACCCGCCAGCAGCGGGGTCCGCTTGCTCATGTCGCCGACTCCAGCGCCACCAACCCCGGCAGGGGCTCGCCTTCCAGGAACTCCAGCGACGCGCCGCCGCCGGTCGAGATGTGCGTGATGGCGTCGGCGCGGCCGGAACGCATCACCGCCGCGACCGAATCACCACCGCCCACGATACTGACCGCGTGGCTGTCGGCGACCGCCGCGGCGATGGCCATCGTTCCGGCGTCGAACGGCGGCACCTCGAACATGCCGAGCGGTCCGTTCCAAAAGACGGTGCGTGCCTTCCCGATCACGGCGCGGAAGCGCTCCACGGTCTGCGGACCGATGTCCAGCCCGATCTTGCCGGGCGGAATGTCGCGCACCGTGGTCGCCGGGCTGCCGGCACGTGCCTCGTCGGCAACGACGTGGTCGACCGGGAGCACGAGTTCCACCGTGCGGTCCCGCGCCGCGCGCTGCAGCTCGCCGGCCAAGCCGATCTGCTCCGGTTCGACCAGCGACTTGCCGGTTTCGCGTCCCTCGGCGCGCAGGAAGGTGTAGGCCATCGCGCCGCCGATCAGCAGCGTGTCGACCCGATCGAGCAGGCTGCGGATCACCTTGATCTTGTCGGACACCTTGGCGCCGCCGAGGATGGCGACCAGCGGGCGATCCGGAGCCGCCAACACGCGGCCGAGGTACTCGCACTCGCGTTGGAGGAGAAACCCGCCGGCGCGCTCGGTGACGAAGGGCGTCATGCCCACGGTCGAGGCGTGCGCGCGGTGGGCGGTGCCGAACGCGTCGTTGACGTACACATCGGCCAAACGCGCCAGCGCTCGCGCGAACGACTCGTCGTTCTTCTCCTCCTCGACGTGGAAGCGCAGGTTCTCGAGCAGCACGACCTGGCCCGGCTGCAGCCGGTTCACCAGCGATTCGACGTCCGAACCGATGCAGTCCGACGCCATCTCGACTGGCGCGCCGAGGCGATCGGCCAGCGCCGTGCGCACCGGCGCGAGGCTGAGCGCCGGATTGGGCTTCCCCTTCGGCCGCCCGAGGTGCGAGGCGAGCACGACCCGGCCGCCGTGCTCGCACGCGTAGCGAATCGTCGGTAGGGCGGCGTCGATGCGCGTCGCGTCGGCCACGGCGCCGCCCGAAAGCGGGACGTTGAAGTCGACCCGAATGAACACGCGCTTGCCGCGCAGGTCGACCTGGTCGATCAGCCGCATCGCCGGGGGCCGCGGCCCGGGTCAGGCCGATTTGCCGATCATGGTGGTCACGTCCACCATGCGGTTCGAGAAGCCCCACTCGTTATCGTACCACGACAGCACCTTGACGAAGTTCCCATCGAGGACCTTCGTCAGCGCCGTGTCGACCGTCGATGAGGCCGGCGTGCCGTTGAAATCGATCGACACCAGCGGCTCATCGGTGCAGGCCAGGATGCCCTTCAGCGGGCCGGCCGCCGCGGCGCGCAGGGCGTCGTTCACCTGCTGCTCGGTGGCGGTCTGCTTCAACTCGGCCACCAGGTCGACGATCGAGACGTTGGCCGTCGGGACGCGGATTGCCATCCCGTCGAGCTTCCCGTTCAGCTCCGGCAGCACCTCGCCGACCGCGCGCGCGGCTCCGGTCGTGGTGGGGATCATCGACAGCGCCGCCGCCCGCGCCCGGCGCAGGTCGGAATGGGGCAGATCGAGGATCTGTTGGTCGTTCGTGTAGGCGTGCACGGTCGTCATCAGCCCGCGGGTGATGCCGAAGCGCTCGTGCAGGACCTTGGCGACCGGGGCCAGGCAGTTGGTCGTGCACGACGCGTTGGAGACCACGTGGTGCTCGCTCGGCTTGTAGGCGGCGTGGTTGACGCCGTAGCACAGGGTCAGGTCGGCCCCCTTGGCCGGCGCGGAGATGATCACCTTCTTGGCGCCCCCGGCGAGGTGTGCGGCGGCCTTCGCGCGGTCGGTGAACAGGCCGGTGGACTCGATGACGACGCTGACCCCGAGATCCTTCCACGGCAGCTTGGCCGGATCGCGTTCACTGAGCACGGCGATGCGGGCACCGGCCACCACCAGGGTCTTGTCTTCGGCCTTGACGGGGACGTCGAGCGTCCCGTGCACGGAGTCGTACTTCAGCAGGTGGGCCAGCGTCTTGGCGTCGGTCAGATCGTTCACGGCGACGAACTCGAGGTCGCGGTTGCCCGCGGCCAGCGCCGCCCGCAGGACGTTGCGTCCGATGCGACCGAAGCCGTTGATGCCGACCTTGATGCCCATGCTCTAACCCCTCGCGTTGCGTGGACTGGAAAATGTTGTGAGAAGCCTCCTCATTTTCACGTTCACCTAGGGGAGTCAAGAAAGCGTAGAGCGGCGGCCACATTCGTTGACTCGCCACCGGGGCTGTAATAGCGTCGCGGCTGCTGGGCGGCGGAAGGGTTGGGTGCATGGCTGCGGAATACGCGCCCACGATGGTTGGGCTGCTGGCGGTCGGCGCCGCCGGCGGGGCGGGGCGGGATGACCTGCTCACCATGGTCACCGGGTCCGGCCCCGTCGTCCAGGGCGTCCTCTACCTGCTGGTGTTCTTCTCCGTCGCCAGCTGGGGTGTGATCCTCTACAAGGCACGCCAGATCCGCGCCGCGCGGCGCACCTCGGATCGCTTCATCGAAGGGTTCTGGGAGACCAAGAACCTCACGACCATCCACGCGGCCAGCCAGGAGATGGGCCAGAGCCCGGTCGCGCAGGTCTTCCGCGCTGGCTACCAAGAGCTGGTTCGGCTGACGCGCGCCAAGCGGCAGGCCGAGGATGCGCAGCTGAGCACCGAGCTCGGCGGCGTCGCCAACGTCGAGCGCGCCATGCGCCGCGCCGCCACCCAGCAGCTCACCGAGCTCGAGCGCGCGCTCACGTTCCTCGCCACCACCGCGAGCGCGACGCCGTTCATCGGCCTGTTCGGCACGGTCTGGGGCATCATGCACGCCTTCCTCGGTCTGAGTGCGACGCAGTCGTCGACCATCCAGGCCGTCGCACCGGGCATCGCGGAGGCGCTGATTGCGACGGCCACGGGCCTGTTCGCGGCCATTCCGGCGGTGGTGGCGTACAACTCGTTTGCCCGCCAGATTCGGGTCCTGTCGGCGGAGATGGACAACTTCGCGTTCGAATTTCTCAACATCGCGGAGCGTCACTTTCTCAAGTAGCGGCGGGGTGGCAGATGGCGTTCAGCAGCGACCGCAACAACGAAGCGCTCTCGCAGATCAACGTCACGCCGCTGGTCGACGTCATGTTGGTGCTGCTCGTCATCTTCATGGTCACCGCGCCGATCCTCCACCAGGGCGTCACCGTCAACCTACCGCGCGTCCAGTCCGGCGCGCTGACCGGGGAAGAAACGCAGCTCGTGGTCACGGTGGGGCCGCAGGCGAAGATCTACCTGAACGACACGGCGATGACGCCGCCCGAGCTGCGCAACAAGCTGCAGGCGATCCTGAACGAGCAGCCCGAGCGCAACGTGTATCTCCGGGCCGACGCGGCTGTCCCGTACGGTGAAGTGATGCAGGTCATCGCGGCGCTCCGGCAGGCGGGTGTCCAGCACCTCGGCATGGTCACCGAGCCGCCCGCCGAGAAGTGATGACCGCGGCGGCGCCCGACATCCTCGTCCACCGAGGGATCGACCGATCGTTGATCGGCATGATCCTGGCGTCGGCCGTCCTGCACGGCGGGGTGGTCGCGCTGTTCCTGGCGATGCCCGATCGCTTCCTCAGCGGGCCGCCGAAGATGGAATCGTATACCGTCGACCTGGTCGCGCCCGACGTCGTGGGCGGCACCAACCTGCTTGCCGGGGGCGGCAAAGCGAAGGCGTCGGCGAGCAAGCCGGGTCCACCAGCGGTCCCCGAACCGCCTCCAGCCGCCGAGCTGCCTCCCGCGAAGCCGATGGCCGCACCGCCGCCGCCGGCGCCACCGCCCGAGGCGGCAAAGCCGCCGGCGCCCGAGCCGGTCAAGCCCGCGCCGGCGCCGCCGAAGGTCGTCGAAGTGCCGAAGCCTCCCGAAGCGAAGCCGGCGCAGCCCCCAAAACCGGCTCCGGTTGCCGAGGCGAAGCCGCCGGAGCCGAAGCCGGTGGCGAAGGCGCCCGCGCCGCCCAAGCCAGTTGCGAAGCCCGCCGAGCCGGCGCCGGCGCCCGGAAACGCCCAGGCCGAGCCGGCAAAGAAGCCGGCCGAGCCGCCGAAGGCGGCCGGGGCCCCCGCGAAGTCACGCGACGAGCAGATCGCCGCGGCCGTGCAGCGGCGTGCGGCGCAGGTACAGAGCGGCTCCGGGGGCGCGCGCCAGGACCTCGATCAGCAGATCGCGGCAGCCGTGCAGCGGCGCGCGCAGCAGGTCGGCGCGGGTGGAGACAGCGGCCCCGCTGGGCCGGGTGGACCGGTGAGCATCGGCCCCGGCAGCGGTACGGGCGGCACCCCCGCCGGCATCGAGTACATCCTCTACCAAGGCAAGATGGAGGAGCGGATCAAGGCGGCCTGGGCGTGGGCCGGCGCGGACAAGTCCCGCCACTCGGTGGTGCAGTTCAACCTCAGCCCGTCCGGCGAGATCAAGAACGTGCGAACGATCGAGTCCAGCGGCGACACGCAGTACGACGCCTCGTGCGAGCGAGCGGTTCGCGCCGTCAACCCGCTCGACCCGGTGCCGGAAAAGTATCGCAAGGACTTCGCGACCGTGGAGATGACCTTCAAACCCAGTGATTTGGAGCACTGAATGCGTCGACTGATCGCTGCGGGCCTCGCCTGCATTGCCGTTGCGCCCGCTATGCCGGTTCTCGCGCAGGTGCGCTCGACCATCATCGGTCCGGGCGTCAAGCGTTTTCCGATCGCCGTCTCTCCGCTCAAGGACGCGGCCGCGGGCGATACCCCCGATCGCTTCGATCGGGTGCTCGCCCGCGATCTGGAGCTGTCCGGTCTGTTTCGGGTCATCCCGAGCGAAACGTACATCGAGAACGCCCAGACCAGCGGTGTCACGGCCGAGAGCATCAACTTCGACAACTGGTCGGTGCTCGGAGCGCTCGCCCTCGTGAAGGGATCGGCAGAGCGACATGGTGACGACCTCACCATCGAAGCGCGACTGTTCGATGTCGCGCAGCACAAGCAGCTCGCCGGCCGGCGCTTCCATGGGCGCGCCGCCGACGCCGGGCGCATGGCCAACCGCTTTGCCGACGAGGTGATCCAGTACTTCACCGGCGAACGGGGCCCGTTCGACTCGGAGATCGCCTTCCTCTCCACCCGGGGCGGGCGCTTCAAGGACGTCTACGTGATGAGCGCCAACGGCAGCGACGTGCGCCGGATCACCAACGACAACACCCTCAATCTGTCGCCCTCGTGGGCCCCGGATGGGCGCACGCTCACCCTCACCTCGTATCAGCGCGGCAACCCGGATCTGTTCGCGGTCGCGCTGCCGGGGGGCAAGCTCACCAAGCTCTCGTCGCTGCGCGGCCTCAACCTCGGCGGACGCTGGTCGCCGGACGGCCGCCGCATTGCGGTCACGATCGAGTACGACGGGAATCCCGAGATCGCGTTGCTCAACGCCGACGGCTCGCTGCTGCGCCGCTTGACCGACCACTGGGCGGTCGATGTGTCGCCGTCGTGGTCCCCCGACGGCCAACAGCTGGCGTTCTGTTCGGATCGCTCGGGTGCTCCGCAGATCTACATCATGGATGCGAACGGCGGCGGCGTGCGACGGGTCACCACCTCGGGCTCGTACAACACCTCGCCGAGCTGGGCCCCGAAGGGCGATCGTCTGGCGTATGTCTCGCGCGTCGGCGGCCATTTCCAGGTCTTCACGGTGAAGACGGACGGCAGTGACGTCCATCAGGTCACCAACAGCGCGGGCAGCAACGAGGATCCCAGCTGGTCGCCGGACGGCCGTTATCTGACCTTCAGCTCGACCCGGCGCGGGACGTCGAAGATCTATCTCGCCGACGCCGCAGGTGCGAACCAGGTTGAATTGACGGAGGGAAATGGCGGTGATAGCAGTCCGTCTTGGTCGGGTTGGCTCGAGTGACCGTCGACGGTTACTGGGCACGAGGGGTGATGATGAACAGGTGGTGGGTCGGTTTGGTGGTGGTGCTCGTCGCCCTCGTCGCCGCGGGCTGCTCGAGCAAGAAGGGCGGCCAGCTGGAGGGCAGCGAAGCCGGGGCGGGCTTGTCGGACGAATCGCTGGGCGCCGGTGGCAGTCTGGCGTTGGCGCGAGCGGGCAAGGGCGGGGCCGAAGACAACGGGCCGCTGCATGACATCCACTTCCAATTCGACTCCTTCGAGCTCGACGAGTCGGCACGGCAAACCCTGCAGGAGAATGGCCAGTGGCTGAAGGATCACGCCAACGTGCGCGTCGAGATCGAAGGGCACTGCGACGATCGCGGCACGGTGGAGTACAATCTGGCGCTGGGCGCCAAACGTGCGGCGGCCGCGAAGAACTACTTGGTCACGCTCGGCATCGGACGGGACCGCATGACGACGATCAGCTACGGCGAGGAGCTGCCGCTCTGTCACGAGGAGACCGAGGAGTGCTGGAGTCGCAATCGCCGCGACCACTTCGTCCCGGCCGGCAACTGAGGGTCGGGCGCCGGGTGGCAGGGTCCCGGATCGCCGTGCTGGCGGTGGCGCTCGCCGCGCTGGGCGGCTGCGCGACGCGGGCCGATTATGAACGCCTGAAGCGCGATCAGCAGGATGTACGAGCGCGACTGGCCGACGTCCAGGTGTCGTTGGACTCGATCAATCGCCGGCTGGACCAGATGCGCTCGAACGCCGACGACAAGGGGGGCGGACGTGACTCCGCGACGGTCCGCGCCCTCGAGAAGCGGATTGCGGATCTGGAATCCCACGCGGCGCAGCCGTCGCCGACCGAGCCCCCTCCGTCGGCCGCCGTCCAAACGCCGGTTGCGCGTCCCGCCCCGAACATCCCGCGCACCGAAGCGGCCGCCATCGCGTTGCGGCGCGAAGATCGCTCCCCGCCCAGCTCGGCGAACGACGCCTACAAGCGGGCCCTGCAAGCCTACCGCGACGGCCAGGCCGACCAGGCCATCACGCAGTTCCGCGAGTATGTACGCAGCAATCCGAAGTCGGACCTGGCGGACAACGCGCAGTACTGGATCGGTGAGGCGTACTACAGCAAGGGCGACTACAACCGCGCCATCATCGAGCTGAACGAGGTGCTGCTGAAGTACCCGCAGGGTGACCAGGTCCCGGGCGCGTTGTTGGCCCTCTCCACCTCGTTCTCCAACTCGGGCGACAAGATCGATGCGAAGCTGATCCTCCAGAAGCTCATCAGCGACCATCCGAAGAGCGAGGAGGCGGAAATCGGGCGGCAGCAGCTCCAGACGCTCAGCGACTGAGCCGTCCCGAGCGCCGGCATCACGCGGCGCGGTCCGTCCCGTTCGTGCCGCGGCGACATCCATGCGAGTGATCCGCCACGTGGTCCATGCGGGCCCCGCCGGGCGTCCGCGCGTCGTGGCTGCTGGGAGCTTCGACGGCGTTCACCGCGGCCACCAGCGCGTCCTCGCCCACGTCGTCGATCGAGCCCGGACGCTCGGCGGAGAGGCGGCGGTGATCGTCGCCGGTGGCAGCGGTGTGCCCCGGCTCACCGATCGGCGGCAACAACTGGAGCTGCTGCGAGCCGCGGCGATCGACGTGGTCGCGTTCGCGCCGCGGGGCTCCGTGGAAGAGGCTGCGGTGCGGCTCGGCGTGGCGGTCCGCGTGACCGGGCGCGGCGAGGGCACCGCGTCGCCGGGGGCCCTGCTCGAAGAGATCGCGCCCGTCGCGGTGGACGGGGAGCCCGTGACCGTGTCGGCAATCTGCGCCGTGCTGTCGTGCGGCGATCTCGACGCCGCGCGCGCGATGCTCGGACGCGATCCGGGGGTGGGCGGACGAGTCGTGCATGGTTTTCATCGCGGCGGCCCGCTTGGCATCCCGACCGCCAACCTGCGGGTGCGCGGCATCCAGCTGCCGCCCGACGGGGTGTACGCGGTGCGCGCCCGGGTCGCGGACGCCCGGCTGACGGGCGTCGCCAACATTGGTTTCAACCCGACCTTCGGCAATCAGATTCGGACGGTCGAGACGCACCTGCTCGACTTCAGCGGCGACCTCTACGGGCGGCGGCTCGAGATCGCCTTCCGCACCCGCCTGCGCGGCGAGCGGAAGTTTCCGGACGTGCCCGCGCTGCTGGCGCAGGTGCGGTCCGATATCGCGGCGGCGCGACGGTTCTTCGAGCGGGACGGTGGCTGAGACGCAGCAGCTGGAGTGGTTGATCGAGGACGACGCCGCGGGGATGCGTCTCGATCGCTTTCTGACCCAGCGCGGCGAGTTGGGGACCCGCTCGCGGGTGCACCGCTTGATCGCCGAAGGGCATGTGCGCGTCGGCGACCGGCCCCTCAAGGCGGGCAGCGTGCTGCGCCGTGGCGAGCGGGTGGTCGTGCGCGTTCCCGCCACACCGCCGCCGCGGGCGATGCCGGCGCCGATCGCGCTCGACGTGCTCTACGAGGACGAGGCACTGCTGGCGATCGACAAACCGGCTGGGCTGGTCGTGCATCCGGCGCCGGGGCACTGGCAAGGGACGCTGGTGAGTGCGCTCCTGCATCGCTGGTCGCCGCCACCGCCGGATCTCGATCCGGCGCGCCTCGGCATCGTGCACCGGCTCGACAAGGATACGTCGGGGGTCTTGCTGGTCGCCAAGACCGCCGCGGCGCTGGCCGAGCTCGGCCGCCAATTCCACGACCGCGAGACCGATAAGCGCTACCTGGCGCTGGTCTGGGGCGTTCCGCGCCATCGTCACGGCACCGTCGACGAGCCGATCGGCCGCCATCCGGTGCACCGCCAACGCATGGCCGTGCGCTCGCGCGGGCGCGCGGCGGTGACCCGCTATGAGGTGCTCGAGAGCTGGGCGCGATGCGCGCTCGTGCGCGCGTATCCGGAAACCGGCCGCACGCACCAGATTCGCGTCCACCTGGCGGCGCTCGGTCATCCGGTGGTGGCCGACCCGCTGTATGCGCGCGGCCGCAAGAGCGCTGCGGTGGCGATGGGTCGCCAGGCTTTGCATGCCGAATCGATTGCCTTCCGCCACCCCGTGAGCGGTGAGCCGCTGCGCATCGCGGCGCCGCTGCCGGCCGATTTTGCCTCCGCGCTCGCGGTCTTACGCGGCGTTCCCTTGACTTCGGGGGGACCATTCACTAGCGTTCGCGAGAACTCCACGGCACCGCGCGTACACGGCGAGGCACCAGGTACATCCGGTCGCCGACGTCCTGCCTGACAACCGAAACATCACACGAGAGGGACGGACTCATGGCCGACGAGAGCGTCGGGAGGAGCCGGCCAACTGCCGCTCCGCCACTTACCCCACGCACCGAGCGAAAGCGGCGCATCGATGGCGACGGCGTCGGGGATCCCGTGTCCCAGTCCGCCGCCACCGAGGACGGGGACGACGAGATCAGCGAGGAGAGCCCCTCGGGGGACCAGGCCCTGAATCTCAAGACGCTCAAGGCCAAGAAGATCAGCGAGTTGGCGCAGATTGCCAAGGGCTTCAGCATCGAGGGCGCGTCCAACATGCGGAAGCAGGAGCTGATCTTCGCGATCCTCGGCGCGCAGACCGAGCAGAGCGGCCTCGTCTACGGCGAGGGCGTGCTGGAGATCCTGCCGGACGGATTCGGGTTCCTCCGCGCGCCAGACTACAACTACCTGCCCGGCCCGGACGACATCTACGTCTCGCCGAGTCAGATCCGCCGCTTCAACCTGCGCACCGGCGACATCATCTCCGGCCAGATCCGCCCGCCGAAGGAAGGCGAGCGCTACTTCGCGCTGCTCAAGGTGGAAGCGATCAACTACGAAGAGACCGAGAAGGCGCGCGACAAGATTCTCTTCGACAACCTGACGCCGCTGTATCCGAACGAGCAGCTGCGCCTGGAGCACGATCCGGAGGAGTTCACCACCCGGCTGATCGACATGTTCACACCGATCGGCAAGGGGACGCGCGGCCTCATCGTCGCACCGCCGCGCACCGGCAAGACGATGATGCTGCAAAACATCGCCCACGGCATCACCCGCAACCACAAGGAGGTCGTGCTCATCGTGCTGCTCATCGATGAGCGCCCGGAGGAAGTGACCGACATGCAGCGCTCCGTCGAGGGCGAAGTGATCAGCTCGACCTTCGACGAGCCCGCCACGCGCCACGTGCAGGTGGCGGAGATGGTCATCGAGAAAGCCAAGCGGCTGGTCGAGCACGGCCGCGACGTGGTCATCCTGCTCGACAGCATCACGCGGCTGGCGCGGGCCTACAACACGGTGGTGCCGCCGAGCGGCAAGATCCTCTCCGGCGGCGTCGATTCGAACGCCTTGCACAAGCCCAAGAAGTTCCTCGGCGCGGCGCGCAACATCGAGGACGGCGGCAGCCTCACCATCCTCGGGACGGCGCTGATCGACACCGGCAGCCGCATGGACGAGGTGATCTTCGAGGAGTTCAAGGCGACCGGCAACATGGAGGTCCACTTGGACCGCCGGCTGGTCGACAAGCGCATCTTTCCGGCCATCGACATCAACCGGTCCGGGACCCGCAAGGAAGAGCTCCTGCTCGGCCGCGACGTGACCAAGCGGATCTGGGTCCTGCGCAAGCTGCTCGCCCAGCTCAACCCGGTCGAAGCCATGGAGTTTCTGGTCGACAAGGTCGAGGGCACCAAGACCAACAGCGAGTTCCTGGAGGCCATGAACCAGTAGGGCAGGGGGCATCCGTTGTTGCTGAGCCCCGGACCTTTCTGCTAGCTAAAACGATCACCCACCGGAGAGCGAGGACGACGGAATGGCGGAAGTGACCATGAAGCAGCTCTTGGAGGCCGGCGTGCATTTCGGCCACCAGACGAGCCGCTGGAACCCGAAGATGAAGCCGTACATCTTCGGCGCCCGCAACGGGATCTACATCATCGACC
>Ga0335082_10000144_pt1 | contig 71561 bp, 66 predicted proteins | sample Lox_Sample_41_FD_206718 | JGI IMG/M metagenome (GOLD analysis project Ga0335082, IMG submission 206718) | Soil microbial communities from Loxahatchee National Wildlife Refuge, Florida, United States - Lox_Sample_4.1 | ecosystem: Environmental > Terrestrial > Soil > Wetlands | place: USA... | reverse complement strand
CCTCTGGGCCGATGGTACTGCGTGGGAAGCTGCGTGGGAGAGTAGGTCGCCGCCGGGAATTATTACACTCAACGCCCCATCACAGATAAGTGATGGGGCGTTGTGCGTTTCCGCAAAAAAATCCGTGTCCCTTGCCATGGGGTAGCAATGAATCCCGGTCATAGCTTGCGACAAGGATATGTGATCAAGCCCCGCTTACGGGAAGCTCAACGACGAATTTCGTGCCCCGTGGCTGGTTCTCTTTGACCCTGATGAACCCGTGATGGTCGGAGATAATGCTGCTGACAATGGCCAAACCGAGGCCGGTGCCGGTTTTCTTCGTGGAAAAGTAGGGCTCGAAGAGCCGTGACCGAGCATCAGGCGCTATTCCGTGCCCGGTGTCGCTGACGATGAACGTCGCCATTCTCAGTTCCTGATTGTAGCTGCTTTCGATGGTGACGGCGCCTTTTTCCGTAATGGCTGCAACGGCATTGTCGAGGAGATTGATCAGTACCCTCTTGATCTGGACGCGATCGAGGGGGAAGAAGGGAATAGCATCATCAGGATGGAATGAAAACGCTATCTGCCGATGGGCTTCCTGGTATAATGTCAATGCTTCCTTGATGATTTCATTCAGGTTATTGACGGTCGGGTGGACTGACGGCATTCTGGCAAAGTTGGAGAATTCGTCCACAAGTGTTTTAAGTTCATCAACGGATTTGATAATCATTCCCGTGCACTCGTCGAAAACTTTCCCATCCTCGTTAAAGCGCTGAAGGTACCGTTTGCGCAGCCGTTGGGCTGATAACTGGATCGGGGTGAGCGGATTCTTGATTTCATGCGCAATGCGCCGAGCTACTTCACGCCAGGCAGCCATACGTTGCACCTTGAGTAGTTGGGTTAAATCGTTAAAGACCACGACGGTTCCGATGAAGCTGTTGTTTTCGTCCTTCAAAACGGAAAGGTGTACCTGAAGGGTTATTTTCGTATCCCGTATCGGGACAGTTACCTGTTTGCTGATGGTATCCTGTTTCCGCACGAGCAGTTCATGGAGTATCCCCTTCACGATATCTAACTGGCTCGGCCGCAAGACATCACGGAAATTTTTCCCGACGACCTCCTCTGTGCTGATATTGAGGAGCCTTTCCGCAGACTTATTCACTGTTGTAAGAATACCGTCCTTGTTTACCGAGATAACTCCGGCGGTGACGTTTTTCAGGACTGTTTCCATGTAACGACGCCGTTCTTCCAGAGCCAGGTTGCTTTTGGTGAGTTCGGCGTTCGTTTCTTTCAGGGCAAGTTGATTGTTGCGCAGGTCTTCCGTCATCTTGTTGAATGAAGCGATGAGCATCCCGATCTCATCACTGCCGGTCTCACCCAGATGGACGTCGAGATTCCCTTCAGCTACTTGTCGAGTCGCTTCCGCCAGTTCCTGGATCGGCGTCATCAGGCTCTTCGCAAGGTAAAGGCCAAACCAGACTGCAAGAAAAACGATCACGACCGTTATCAGAAATAGAGTAAGGATGTACCACGTCTTTATCGGGTTTTTCAGGATTCTCAGTTGGCGGAATTCCTTGTATGAATTGTAAATCTCTCTCATCTTGCTGACTAAGGAATGGGGTACATAATAGTTGACCACCACGGCCCCAACCACGTCCTTGGGATCCCAGTTGGAATAGATCGGGACGATCCCTCTGATCAGGTCAGCTTTCCCGATGGAATTCAGCCGCGTAAGTTCTTTCCCTTTCAATACGATGTTGATGTCTTCCGATGCCGGGTTGGTAAACTCGCCGAGAGGAACATCGGGGTTGGCAGCTCTGACCAGTTCCTCACGCTGTGAGGAAAATACTTCGACAACACCCAGGTTGTACTCTTTCTGCTTCTGTTTGATGAGGGATACCAGATGAGATCGGTTGTCTTCGTTGAGAAGTTTTCTCTCTTTGATAAATGCACTTATTTGCCGACCGTAATATGAGGCGTTATCCGCCGAACTCATATAGTAAATCTGGGCGACCGACATAGCTTCATCCAGAGAGTTTTCCACCTGCTCGGTGAACCAGTTCTGGATGCTGTTGGTAATGAATCCTGCCGACACAAAGAACAGGAGCATGGTGGGCACAAGGGAGAGGCCAACGAATGCCAAAACCAGCTTGGTGCGGAGCTTTGCCCCAATGGTCTTCTGCCGGTTCTCCATGAGGAGCTTCGCGATATTGCGGAAAACCAGGTAAATAAGGAGGATAATGAGGAGGACTATGGTATTGATGAGACCAAAGATGAGGATCTTACTTCCCATCTGGACCGGGGCCCGCAAGGTGGCAAGCTTGATCTCGACCCAGGTGAGAAGAATGATCATCAGCAGGGACATGATGATAATCAGTCCCTCGCGTTTACGTTTCCTGTTTTCAATAGCGATGTTCACCGGGTGTTCTCTTCCCATAGCGGCATCAGGTGATGGCACATCACGTGTGACTTTAAAGGATTGGTCTCATTATTTCAAGTGAGAAGAGGGGCTACAGTCTGCCGGAGCGAAGAATGGCAATGACCCACCAGAGGCCGATCATTCCCGCGATCATGTAGCCGAGGAAGGCGAACACCGGGAAACCGAAGAGCAGAGGTCCCTTGTCTGTCTGCATGATAATTGACGAACCGACGATGAGGGCGGCGATGATGAGGCTCGAGGAAAGGCGGTTGATTGATTTGTCCAGTTCTTTGATGAAACGGTCGAGACCTCGGTGCTCCAGGTCGATTTTGAACTTATTCCGGTTGATCTTTCCCAGAAACTCCTTGAGGCCGCGGGGGAGGTTTTTCGCTAGATTGAGCAGTGACATGAGATGATCGCTCACTTCCCTGGCAACATGGCGGGGAGAAAAGCGCTCTTTGATCGCCTGCTCCATGAAAGGGCGCAAGTGCCCGAACATGTCGAAGTGGGGATCGAGTTCGCGCCCCATCCCTTCAACGGTCACCAGGGCCTTTGCCAGGAGCATCAAGTCAGGCTGAATTTTGATATGATAGGTCGTGACAATCTCGATAAACTCCATGAGCACCCTCCCCACCTCGATTTCCCGAAGCGGGAGGTCGTAGTAATTGTCGATGAATTCCGTCAAATCCCTTTGCAGAGGCCGGGTGTTCAGATCATCGGGCACATCGCCGGAACCGGACATGAGCGCAATTACCTCATTCACATCCCTCTTGAGGATTGCGAGCAGGATGTCGATGAGATATCCCTTTACGTGTTCATCCAGTCGCCCGACCATACCGTAATCGAGAAGACAGATGACATCTCCGGGAAGGATCAATACATTGCCCGGATGTGGGTCGCCGTGGAAGAAACCATGCACCAGCACCATTTTCAGGAACGCGTCAGCTCCCCGCTGGGCAATGGACTGCCTGCTCATGCCGGCATGTTCCAACCCCGAAAGATCTGACACCTTAATGCCGGCGATGTATTCCATGGTCAATACCCCCCGGGTGGTCCTTTCCCAGTGGACTTTGGGGAAATACATGGTCGGGTCGCCGGTAAAATTGGCGGCTATTTTTTCAATGGTATGTCCCTCCCGTGAGAAGTCCATTTCTCGACGGATGGTGCGGGCAAATTCCCTGACGAGTCCTACGGGGTCGTAGATATCGCTGCCCGCCAGATGTCGTTCGGCAAGGAGTGCAAGCCCCATGAGCACGTCGATGTCGGTTTCCACTGCGTCCACAACTCCCGGTCGCCGTAACTTGACGACGACTTCCTCCCCGGACTGGAGCCGTGCGCGATGCACTTGGGCAATGGAGGCCGCGGCGAGCGGCTGGGGGGTAAATGAAGAAAATATATCCTCAATTTCCCCCCCCAATTCGTGCAGGATCTGCGTGCGCACATCCTCAAAAGGAAAAGAGGGGACATCGTCCTGTAATTTAGCGAATTCGCTGACATAGCTTTTGGGGATAACATCGGGACGGGTGGAAAGGAGTTGTCCTAGTTTGATGAAGGTCGGCCCCAGTTCCTCAAGGGCGAGCCGCATCCGTTCCGCAGGGGAGAGTTCCGCAATTGCCGATTCCTTGCGGAGCAGTATCCTTCTACTCTTCGCCACTACCTGGGTAAGGTTCAACAGTTCAAGCAACTGTTCGAATCCGTACTTGAACAGTACTTTGATGATCTGGCGGTAACGGCGAATGCTGCGGATATTGCGGTTCAACTGGGCAATATTCAGCATGGATCAACCGGCTCCGGCACCCGCAGCTTTTCCTCCAGTTCTGCAACCCGTTTCTGCAACAGGTCGAACTCCTCTCGGGGGACGAGTCCTATCCGGTCGATTACCTTTTTTACTTCTATTTCCGCCATCTCGGCAATCCTACCCTTCCCCTCGCGAGCCATACCCTCCAACTTGTCCAGAAATGACCTGCCTTCTTCTTCACTCAATTTGTATTTTTCTTTAACTTCGTTAATAAACTCCTCGGCTTTCTTCTGGCTCAGGGATATGGCGCCAAGACCTGTCAGGATCGCCTTTTCGAAAACTTCGAACATGATTCCCTCCTGTACTCGTTGGATTGGTTTCATAGTAGATACGATAGCAGAAGAATCAACATTTACAAGCCGGTAGGGATGTGGCTGCCCGGGAAGGAATGGTTGATGCAGGATTCTCCAACTCATTTCCGCAAAAGCCACAGGATCAGTGACAGGATGAGGGAGAGGAGAATGCTGGTGGCAAGAGGAAAATAAAAGCTGAAGTTCTGCCGCTTGATATGAAAGTCGCCCGGCAATCGCCCGAGCCATGGGATATTACCGGCAAGGAAAATGAGAAGGCCAAGGACGGTGATTACCAGACCGATTACGATGAGGGATTTTCCGAAATCGGGCATGGTGAACGCTCCTTTGCACGGCTCAAGAATTGCGTTTTCGGGAATCAGTGGTCTGGCTGTAACAGTGCACAAGATCGAAACCTGCAGCTACCGTCCAAGATACCGGTCCTTCTCGCTGAAGATACAGCCACAGTATTGCTGGCGGTAGAGACCGAGTCCCTTGGAAATTCTGATCCCCTCCTGCCACCCGCGGCGGAAATCGTCGTAGTGAAAACGGACGCCATACTTTTTCCCGAGTCGCTCCCCTGTTTCCCGAATCACATCATGTTGCTGATATCGACTATAGAGGAGTGAGGAGGAAAAGGCATCGAAGCCGCCTGAAACGGCTTCTTGTGCAGTCAATTCCAGGCGTGATTCATAACAATAGTGGCAGCGTGCGGCAGGGGCGGCGCAAACAGCGGCGAGAAACTCTTCGAGCCGGTACTGATCCAGGTAGATAATGTCGAGTCCAATTTTTGTTGCGTACTGTCGGACAGAGTCAATACGTCGCTGATACTCCTGGTATGGGTGAATGTTGTGGTTGAAGAAGAATCCAGTTACTTCCATTCCTGAACTGCGTAGTACTTCGAGCGGATAAATTGCGCAGGGGGCGCAGCATATGTGGAATAAGATTCTCATGGCGAGGTCCCCACAGAGGGCTGAAGCTCAAATGCCTTACATACGTTGCAGTATATTTTGGCGAGGTTCTCAGAAAAAGTCAAATGCGATGCATCCCATGGCAGTCGGATACAGGTTGTTCCTGACCGTCAATGCGGGTGCGCGTGTTACCCGAGTGCCTCCTTGGCGAGACGGACGGTGATTTTTCTCTTGGTGCTAAAGGAAAGACGGCGTATCCATTCCAGTGCTTCGACAAGCGAAGGGATATCCCGGCGGGCATGCATAACGAGGTAATCGACGACCTCGGGGCTAATACGTATCTGCCGGTCTTCAGCAAGTTTACCGATTATCATGCGGCGAGAATTGTCATCGGAGATATCTACCTTGGCCACTAAGCCCCAGAGAAGGCGGGAAACAAGGTGCCCGTCGAGATGGGGGAGTTCCCGGGGTGGGAACAGGCCGGTTACGGCGATTTTCTTCCCGCCGTTATAAAAGTCGTTGAAGAGCTGCCAGAGTTCCAACCGGATGTTCTCGTTGTCGGGAATCAGATGGATATCGTCGATGAGAAGAACCGGGGCGTCGCGGAACCATTCAGCCATTTTCGACACAGCTTCGGAGGGATATTCACCATGGTACAGGTCATCGATTTCCTTGAAGGAAAGGTAGGGACCGGTGGGAAGAGATGACTGCCGGTTGATGCAGGCGCCGATGGCGTGGAGGAGGTGACTCTTTCCCGACCCGGCGGGACCGTAGATATAGAGAAGATTTTCCTGCCCGTCTCCTGCAACCAGTTGCCGGGCGAAATGATAGGCGGCACGGTTGCCGCTGCAGAGCACGAAGTTTTCAAAAGTGAATTTCGGATTGATGGGAAAGTCGAAAGCTTGTTGCATGATTAGAAGAGATCCCCTTGGGGAGACGCGGGCGCCGGACGGCCAAAGTGGAGGTATGCCGCACGAGTAGCCGTGCGGCCGCGTGGAGTGCGGTTCACAAATCCTTGCTGTATGAGAAACGGTTCATAAACGTCCTCGATGGTGTCGCTCTCTTCGCAAATTGCAGCAGCAAGGGTGTCGAGGCCCACCGGTCCTCCATTGAACTTGTCAATGATAGTCAGCATGATTGTCCTGTCCATATGGTCGAGCCCCATCGTGTCGATCTCCAGAAGGGCAAGGGCATTCTGTACCACCTGACGGGTGATGACCCCATCGGCCCGTACTTGGGCGAAATCCCTCACCCGCCGAAGAAGGCGGTTGGCGATTCGCGGGGTGCCGCGGCTGCGGCAGGCCAGTTCACTGGCACCATCCGGTTCGATGGGGATCGCGAGAATGCGTGCCGATCTGGTGACGATAAAGGCGAGTTCCGCGTCGTTATAAAATTCGAGTCGGGAGATGACTCCGAAGCGGTCCCTGAGCGGCGATGAAAGGAGCCCTGCGCGGGTAGTCGCCCCGACGAGGGTAAAGCGGGGAAGATCGAGTTTGACGGTACGGGCTGACGGACCTTGGCCGATGATGATGTCGAGTTGGAAATCTTCCATGGCGGGGTAGAGGATCTCTTCCACCACGTGGGAGAGACGGTGGATTTCATCGATGAAAAGAACGTCATGGGGTTCGAGATTGGTGAGGATGGCGGCAAGATCACCGGGGCGTTCGATGACCGGACCGGAAGTCGCCTTGATGTTTACCCCCATTTCGGCTGCGATGATGTTCGCCAGCGTGGTCTTACCGAGACCGGGGGGGCCATAGAGGAGCACATGGTCGAGGGCCTCTCCTCTTTTCCTGGCAGCATCGATGAAGACCCGCAGGTTCCCTTTCGCCTTTTCCTGCCCAACATAATCATTGAGGGATTTCGGACGGAGGGTGGCGTCAAAGAGAAAATCGTCTTCCGTTGTTTCCGGGACAATGATGCGGGTCATGGGTAATCCTGTCGGTGGGCGATTTCCAAGTCAAAAAAGAGACTATCCCGCCCACCATCATTTCATCAGCAGCTTGAGCGCCTGTTTGAGGACTGCTTCCATCGACGCATCCGCCGGCATTTCCAGGTCGGCGACGAGTTTATGCACCACCGTCTCTTTGTATCCGAGGTTCACCAGAGCGGAGATGACGTCATCGAGAAGGGCCGAAGCAGGTGCTGCCGGGGTTTCACCCTTGGCCGGAGCATAAGCGCCGAGTTTTATCACCTTGTCCTTTAACTCCAGGACCAACCGTTCGGCAGTTTTCCTGCCGATGCCGGGAATTGAAGTGAGTCTGGTAAAATTCCCCTGGATGATGGCATGCCCGAGGTCATCGACCTGGATATTGGAGAGGATGTCCTTCGCCAGCTTCGGACCGATGCCCGAAACGGAGATGAGAAGCTGGAAAAAGTTTTTTTCCGGTAATGAGCGGAAGCCATACAGGTTGATGGCGTCTTCCTTGACATGGGTGTGAACATGGAGGGAAACATTATTCCCCTCCTCGGGTAGTTCATAGTAGGTGGAAAAGGGTATCTGCAGCCGATATCCGACGCCGTGGACATCGAGGATAATGTAGTCGGGGGCTTTCCGAGCGATAGTGCCGGTCAGGAGGGCAATCATCGATGTTTGCTCCGCAGGGCGCTGAGCCCTTCCGAGTGAATGTGGCAGATTGCCACGGCAAGAGCGTCGGACGCGTCTTCCTGGGCGATTTCCGGGAGATTGAGAAGTATCTTCAACATTTTCTGGACCTGCTCCTTGGCAGCACGGCCATGGCCGACCACTGCCTGCTTAACCTGGAGGGCGGTGTATTCGAAGATAGGCAGGCCGGCATTGACCCCGGCCACAATTGCAGCGCCACGGGCCTGACCGAGCTTGAGGGCGCTTTGTACATTAGTGGCGAAGAAAATATTCTCGACAGCCATGGCTTCAGGGCGATGTTGAGTAATAATCGTCGTGACGCCGCGGTAGATGTCCAGGAGCCGCAGAGAGAAATCCCTGCGCGAATCAGTGAAGATTGCGCCGTTGTCCACGTGGACCAGGCGGTTGCCTTCTTTTGAAACGATCCCGTAGCCGGTGATGCGAGATCCGGGGTCTATGCCGAGGACTCTCATAATTAAATTATCTTTGGTTAGAAAGTGGACGGGTTCGTGCCGTTCATGGTGCTGATAGCTCTGCGCCATGAGGAAGGGGCACTACAACCATTTCATGGCGGAAGCTGTCGTGAAGCCGGTACCGGTAGGCCGGTTGGAAAGCAGAGAGGGTGAACCCCGGCGTTTCCTCCTCTGGTCTACATCATACGTTCCATCTCTTCAGCTGAAATATCGAAATTGGCGTAAACGTTTTGCACATCGTCGTTATCTTCGAGCCGCTCCATCAGTTTCAACATGCTCTCTGCCGGCTTGCCCTCCAGTTTGACGAGGGTTTGTGGGATCATGGTCACTTCCGCCGATTCGTACCTGAAACCCTTCTTCTCCAAGGACTCGCGGACTTCAATGAAGTTTGCCGGATCTGTAATCACCTCAAACTGTTCCTCTTCATCCGCCACATCTTCAGCTCCGGCTTCCAGTGCGGTCTCGAACAGTTTTTCGAAATCGGTTGACTTGGAGAAAACGATCAGACCTCTCTTGTCGAACATCCAAGAGACACAGCCTGTCTCTCCCATGTTGCCGTTACACTTGGTGAAGATGCTGCGCACCTCGGAGACGGAACGATTCCTGTTGTCAGTCATGACTTCTACGAGCACGGCAACTCCGCCGGGCCCGTATCCCTCATAGGTGATCTCCTCGTAAGTGACCCCTTCCAACTCACCGGTACCCTTCTTGATGGCGCGTTCCATGTTGTCTTTCGGCATATTCTCCGATTTGGCCTTGTCAATGGCGGCTCGGAGCCGCGGGTTACCATCCGGGTCGCCCCCGCCGAGTTTGGCGGCAACGGTGATCTCCTTTATCAGTTTGGTGAAAACCTGCCCCCGTTTGGCGTCGGCTGCCCCCTTCTTGTGCTTGATAGTGCTCCATTTATTATGTCCCGACATCGGTGGTCTTCCTTTCCGTCAAAGGTGTCATTGTAAACCGCAAAATACTACCATGTCCAAAACGAGCTTGTAAAGCAAGAAAAAGTCTCGGTACGGGATGATTGATAGTATTGTTTGTTCGAAGCATGCTCGTTTGAGTGAATTCACTCGGCGTTGCTCGCCCCTTCGTTGCCCGGTTCGTGCCCTGTTTACGATGGTAACCCTCGATTACCAGATATCTCGGTCAAGCGGCGTCGGAAGCCTGCATAGCCAGTCGGAATTGTGAGAAAGTGTGGTAAACCTTGGTTTTGATAAGCAAAATAGCGCAAATATCGTTTTACTGGACATGTGTTAAATTGCATAACATCTTAAAATTAATATTAAATTATCTAAAATGAAGAAATTATCAAAAATTAGTCTTGACAATAATAAAACGACGTGCTAAAAAAAAATCAAAAATAAACGTTAAAAATAAAACAATCATTGAATGTAGCGTTGACGGGTTGTGTGCCATGGTCAAAGACAAAAGCACATACGCTGTTCGGACCGTTGAAAATGCCCTGGATATTCTTGATGCCCTGGCAGATGAAATTTCTGACGCATCGATTCCCTATCTTGCCAAACGCCTCGGTATCAGCCGGAACAAAGTCTTCCGTCTGCTTGTCACCCTTGAGAATCGGGGGCTCGTGGAGAGAGAGGAGTGGAACGGCAATTACCGTCTCGGTCTTTCTACGGTTGAATTGGCGCAACGCTTTCTTCAGAGTGCCAGCGTTGTACGACATGCCCATCCGGTTATGGAAGGACTTGCCAGAAAACTCGACGAAGCCATTTATATGACAGTTCTGCGAGGAGATGAGGTGCTTTTTCTCGATATGGTCGATTGTGACCAGAAGGTCAAGGCTGCTTCCCTCATCGGGAAACGTGCTCCCTTTTTCACCAATGCCGCAGGCAAGTTGATAAAAGCGATGGAGTCGCGCGATTTTCTCGAAAAACTGGCAAAGCGCCGCAGGATGAGGGAAGACCTTCCCGACCTCGCCAGTCTGGAGAAAGAATTGAATGCCATTCGGGAAAAGGGTGTTGCTGTTGACAATGGTGGGCTCGGGGAAGGAGTCATCAGCGTGGCAGTGGCGGTCAGGGACTATGCCGGCAAGATAGTGGGTGCTTTGACGCTTCTGGGGCCATCATTCAGGATGGTGACATCACGGTTGGAAAGCGAAATTATCCCCTCCCTCAAGGAGGGGGCAGACATGCTGTCGATGAAATTTGGCTATGCTCGGGTATGATCCGGTATTTTGAGTAGAAAGATACTATGGGAAGGGGGGGTAACCGAAAAGGACGAGATGAGGTTACCGGAAACGGGACGCCGTTTTCGTGAGGTGTGAAATTACCAAGAGAAAGGAGTAACTACCATGGCAGAAAAGCAGTACGACTGGGCGGCGATTGCCAAGAACCCGAAGTTCGTGGAACTTCACCGTAAAAAAACCGTCTTCCTCTTCGGCTGGTGGATCTTCTCCACCGTCTACTACTTCCTCCTCCCCATCGGCGCGGCCTATACGCCGGGGCTCTTCAAGATCAAGATCATCGGTAACATCAACTTTGGGTATATTTTCGCCCTTTCCCAGTTCTTCGTGTCCTGGGGACTGGCGATGTACTACGCCCATGTTGCCAACAAAGACTTCGACCGGCTCACCCGCGAGCTGGTGGACGAACTCAAGTAAAGGAGGCTCAGAGAATGAAAAAAATATTTGCCGCCGCACTGCTCGCCCTTTCCCTGGGCACCTTTGCCTACGCCGACGAACCGGCCAAGGCCCCGGCTGCCCCCGCCGTCACTGCCCCAGCCGCCACCGCTCCGGCCACCGCCCCGGCAGCGGTCGCTCCTGCCGTTCCCATGCAGCAGGCCGCCGCTCCGGCACCCGCCCCGGCTCCGGAGAAGAAAGAGGTCAAGGCCAACAAGACCATCACCATCGGCATGTTCCTGGTCATCATCGCCATCACCATGTCCGTTGTCGTCTGGGCCGCCAAGCGGACCAAGACCGCGGCCGACTTCTACGCCGCCGGGGGCGGCATCACCGGCACCCAGAACGGCTGGGCCATTGCCGGCGACTACATGTCCGCCGCCTCCTTCCTGGGGATTTCCGGGATGATCTCCCTCTACGGCTATGACGGCTTCATGTACTCGGTGGGGTGGCTCGTGGCCTACATCACCGTGCTCCTCATCGTGGCCGAGCCGTGCCGCAACGCCGGCAAGTACACCCTGGGGGACATCCTCTCCTTCCGCACCGAGCCGAAGCCGGTGCGCGCCGTGGCCGCCCTTTCCACCGTGGCGGTCTCCACCTTCTACCTCACCGCCCAGATGGTCGGTGCCGGCAAGCTCATGGCCCTGCTGGTGGGGATCCCCTACAAGACCTCCATCATCGGCGTCGGCATCCTGATGATCGGCTACGTCGTCTTCGGCGGCATGACCGCCACCACCTGGGTCCAGATCATCAAGGCGGGGCTCCTCATGTCGGGCGCCTTCCTCCTCTCCGTCCTCGTCATGGCCAAGGCGGGCTTCAACCCGGTCGGCTTCTTTGCCGACATCGTCAACAGCCCCAACATCCAGGACCACGTCTCCAAGCTGGTGCTGAAGGACGGCGTTACCCTCACCGGCGTCGACGCCGGGCAGCGCTTCCTGGAGCCGGCCCTGTTCATGAAGGCGCCCCTTGACCAGATATCCCTCGGCATGGCGCTGGTGCTCGGCACCGCCGGGATGCCCCACATCCTCATGCGCTTCTTCACCGTGCCGACCGCCCAGGCGGCCAGGAAGAGCGTCATCATCGCCATGTTCATCATCGGCCTCTTCTACGTCCTCACCACGCTCCTCGGCTTCGGCGCCGCCATCCACGTCACCCCGCAGGGAATCAAGGCGGTCGATGCCGGCGGCAACATGGCCACCCTGCTCCTGGCCCAGCAGCTGGGTGCAGACATCTCCCCCATCGTCGGCGACATCTTCCTCGCCTTCCTCTGCTCCGTCGCCTTCGCCACCATCCTGGCGGTCGTCTCCGGCCTGGTGCTGGCGGCCTCCGCGGCCATCGCCCACGACATCTACGTAAACGTCATCAAGGACGGCCACGCCGACCAGCACGAGCAGGTCATGGCGGCCCGCGTCACCTCGCTGTGCGTCGGTGCCGTCGGCATCGTCATCGGGATCTCCGCCGAGAAGCAGAACGTCGCCCACCTGGTGGCGCTCGCCTTCGCCGTCGCCTCGTCGGGGAACCTGCCGGTCGTGGTGATGTCGCTGTTCTGGCGCAAGTTCAACACCGCCGGGGTGATCTCCGGCCTGGTGATCGGCACCGTCGCCTCCATCGCCCTGGTCATGGTCTCTCCCAACATGACCTATCCGAAGACCATCGCCAAGGGCGCGAAGAAGACCGTCGAGGCCCTGGAGAAGAAGCAGGCGGCGCTGCCGCCGGGCGCCACCCTCGCCGAGAAGGACCTCAAGGATCTGGACAAGGCGCGGAAAGACTACGAAGCCAACAAGGACGGCAAGTCGATCATGGGACTGGATGAGCCGCTCCTCAAGCTGAAGAACCCGGGGGTCATCTCCATTCCTCTCGGCTTCATCGCCGCCATCCTCGGCACCCTCGCCTTCCCGAGCCGGCGCTCCGAGGAGATGTTCGACGAGATCTACGTCCGCCAGAACACCGGCATCGGCATGGCCAAGGCGATCGATCATTAATAGCATCATTGCTCAGAACTTATGATACAATGGGGGAAGGCTTGCCTTCCCCTTTTTTTTGGATAATGAATGCCTCATACCATCGACACGACAACTGCAGCAGGAGAACTCCCGGAAATCGTCATGGGGAGGGTGAAGGATTTCCTCCCCTTTCTTGACGCAGAGGAAATTCTGCAACTTCTTCGGGCTCTGCAGGGGATCTTCGCCCGCGAGATAGAATGGGCGGAGGCTCTTGCGAACAGGGAGACCAGTCTGCGTCGGGCAATAACAGAAGCATCCACCTATCCGGTCCTGAAAACAATCCATGACGACTTGAATGCCCTGGAGATGGATCGATTTCTGAAGATCCAATCGGTGCCGGCCCTTCATGCCAGTTGTACGGAATACCGGGACATGCTCGCAAAAAGGGCGGTTGAGCTGGTGACCCGGGAGCTCGCCGAAGGAGGGAAAATTACCCCTGCCGTGCCTCTGGCCCTCATCAGCATGGGGAGTGACGGGCGCGAGGAGCAAACCCTCATCACCGACCAGGACTACCTCATTGTCTACGGAGATGGCGGAGACGATGATGTCGACGGTTATTTCAAGGAATTTTCCGAGCTGCTGGTCGAACGGATGGCGGAAATTGGTTTCAAGAAATGCACCGGCGACATCATGCCATCCAATCCCACTTGGCGGGGGTCACTCTCTCAGTGGCGGAAGAAGCTTCTTTCCATCGTACGGTATGAATTCGACGATTACGCAAAGAACCTCATGGACCTCATCGTCCTTTCCGATGCCCGGTATGTTGCCGGGGACCGCGAGTTGGCGGACACACTCATCAGGATGATCCGCGGGCTGGAACAGGACTACTTCCAGGTGCTGTGGGGGATGGCGAAGGCCGCCACCGAAATGAAGCTGGCACTCGGTTTTCTGAAAAGGATATGGACGGAAGGATCGGGCGAGCACAAGGGGGAATTCAATCTAAAACTTCTCGCCTGGGCTCCTCTGGTGATGAATGTTCGGATTCTCGCCATCAATCAGGGAATTCCCGCTACCAGCACCGTCCAGCGGATAGACCTCCTGGAGGCGGAAAAGAGTTTTTCAGCAGCGACCGCAGCCGGCCTCCGGGATGCTTACCATATCATGACCAAGCACCGCATCCTCCTCCAGATCAAAGTGATCAAGGGCATTCAGAAGGATTCCTATTATCTCAATCCCTATGAGCTTCCCACCGATGAGCGGGAACGCCTCAGACATGCTCTCCTGAAGATCGAGGAGTTGCAGAAGATCATACATACCAATTTCTCCATTATGTAGCCGGTTTTTCCTGGTGTGCCTCCTCCCGTCAGCAACGTGCCGTCCCTCTCCATCATTTTTCTCCTTCCTTTCCGTTCCGGATATCCCCTTGCCCCTGTGCCGGTTATATGCTAAATGATAGGGAGCCTCACGCACGAAAGGAGCGGCATGCCTATGGCAATAGCGGCAAAGATTCAGGCATTGATCGAAAGTGCCTCCTGGATACGGAAGATGTTCGAGGAAGGGGAGCGGTTGCGGAAGATTCACGGGGGTGACAATGTCTATGACTTTACCCTCGGCAATCCGAATATCGATCCTCCCGCAGAGTTTTACGACCAGTTCCGGTCACTGGCCCAGGAGCCACAACCGGGAATGCATCGCTATATGAGCAATGCCGGTTATATGGAGACCAGGGAGGCGGTAGCCGATGTTCTGGCTGCCGCTTCCGGAATCGGGGTGAAGGGCTCCCACGTGATCATGACGTGCGGCGCCAGCGGCGCCCTCAACGTGGTACTGAAGACCATCATCAATCCCGGGGAAGAGGTAATCATCCTCGCTCCCTATTTTGTGGAGTATCGCTTCTACATCGACAACCATGGCGGGGTTCCCGTCGTGGTGTGGACCGACCGAGAGACTTTTCAACTGGATCTGGAGGCGATTGAGGCCGCCATCACCGCCAGGACCCGTGCCATCATCATAAATACCCCGAACAATCCGACTGGCGTGGTCTACCCCGCCGGCATCCTGGAAAAACTCGGTCAGCTCGTCCAGCGCAAGGAGCGGGAGCTGGAACGACAGATATTCGTCATCTCCGATGAACCGTATGCCAGGATTGCCTATGACGGAACCGTTGTGCCGAATATCTTCCCCTACGTGGACAGTTCCGTTATTGTCACCTCCCACAGCAAGGACCTTGCCCTTCCCGGCGAGAGGATCGGGTATCTGGCGGCGAACCCCCGGATGACCCATGTGGAGATGTTCATGGAGGGTGCCGTCTTCGTCAATCGCACCCTCGGTTTCGTCAACGCTCCCGCCTTGATGCAGCGGCTGGTGGCGGGGCTGCAGCGTGCTTCTGTCGATGTCGTCCAGTACCAGGAAAAACGGGACATTCTGTACCACTATCTGACGGAAATGGGGTTCCGGATGACCCGCCCGGACGGTGCCTTTTATCTCTTTCCCCTGTCTCCTCTCGCCGATGATGTGGAATTTGTGCGGATTGCGCAGAAGCACCATATTCTCCTGGTTCCCGGTACCGGTTTCGGTGCCCCCGGCTACTTCCGGATCGCCTATTGCGTTGACAAGGGGATGATCGAGCGGAGTCTCCCCGCCTGGCAGGCGTTGGCGGCAGAGGTGGGCATACAAAAATAAGGTGCGAGGAGCGAGGAACGAGATTCGTGGTTTTTAGCCGGGTCTCGTGCCCCGTCCTTCGTGTCTGAGGTTATCATGAGCGCGACAATACTGGTCGTTGATGATGAAGAAAGCATTCGTGCCTCCCTGGCGGGGATTCTCGAGGACGAAGGGTTCAAGACCCTCCTGGCCGTCGATGGGGTCGACGCACTGGCTATCGCCAAACAGGAGGCACCTGACCTAGTTCTCCTCGATATCTGGATGCCTCGGCTGGATGGCCTGGAGACCCTGCAGCAAATTAAAGATATATATCCCGATCTGGTCGTGATCATGATGTCGGGTCACGGGACCATCGAAACCGCGGTAAAGTCCACAAAAATGGGGGCCTACGACTTCATCGAAAAACCGCTTTCCCTTGAGAAGGTCCTCATCGCAGTGAATAACGCCCTGGGCATGAACCGTTTACGGGAAGAAAACGCCTCCCTGCGCAGCATCGTTCTCAAGAACCGGGAGATCATCGGTGTCTCTCCGTCAATACAGAAACTCCAGGAAATGATCAAGCTGGCGGCCCCATCGGGCGCATCGGTCCTCATTACCGGGGAGAATGGTGCCGGCAAGGAGCTGGTGGCCCGAACCATCCATTACTACAGCCCGCGACAGAATCGTCCCTTCGTCGAGGTCAACTGTGCCGCTATCCCGGAGGAATTGCTCGAAGTCGAGCTGTTCGGCCACGAGAGGGGGGCCTTTCCCGGTACCGCGGCGCAGAAAAAGGGGAAGCTGGACCTTGCGGACGGCGGTACCATATTCCTTGACGAAATCGACGAACTCTCCCTCAAAACCCAGGCGAAAATGCTTCATTTTCTCCAGGTCCAGGCATTCGAGAGGATAGGGGGGACGCGACCCATCGATGTCGATATCAGGGTTATTGCCGCCACGTCCAAGGACCTTCCCGAGGAAATCAAAGCGGGAAGTTTCAGAGAAGACCTCTACTACCGCCTGAATGTGGTTCCGTTACCCGTGCCTCCCCTCAGGGAGCGGAAAGAGGATATTCCTCTCCTCATCGAGCATTTTCTCGAGGAATTTTGCCGACACGAGGGAAGAGAACGCAAAGTCATGGTGCCTGAAGCCGTTGAGTTGATGAAGAATTACGACTGGCCGGGAAATGTCCGGGAGTTGATGAACATCCTCGAACGGTTGGTGATTATGGCTCCCGGCAGGAGCCTCACGGTCGGCACGATCCCCGAGTACATCGCCAGCAGCGACTTTTCCCGTATATTGCCGGGAGTTCGTCAGGAGAGCATGGCGGAAAAGAGCTCGTTGCGCGAGGCGAGGGAGGAATTCGAACGGGAGTTCATCCTCCAGAAACTGGAGGAGAACGATTGGAACATCAGTAAAACAGCCGATGTTATCGAAATGGAGCGTACTAACCTGCACCGCAAGATCAGGAGCTATGGCATCGACCTGAAGAAGTAGGCGACTGCGCTGTCAGTAACCGGTGCACAGCTGATAGTTTCAAGCAGCGTGCGGATAAGGAGACATTTCATGAGCGGATATGTGAAGCCGGAATTTGCGGTTTTTCTGATCATGATGGTGCCCGGAGTTATCGGCGGAGTTTTTGCCTACAATCGGGGGAGAAGTGTCATCGGTTGGTGTGTCATCTGCGCCCTGTTTCCCGTTTTTCTCCTCGTCATTTACTTTCACAAACCTTTAAAGGAAGTGCCGGGAGGGTTCAAGCGCTGTTCATCCTGCGGGGAGTACCTCAAATGGCAGGATGCCACCTGCAAGTATTGCGGGGCGGATCAGCCCGCCAGGAAATGAACCTGCCGTTATCGGTCCGTCAGCAGACAGGCTGAGGTGAACGTCATGCATGTGTTTTCCCTTTCCCTTCACCTCCATCTCCCCAGTCATTCCCTGAAAGGGAAACGGGGGATCGTGAAAAGCATTCTCTCCCGTTCCCGCAATACCTTCAACGTGGCTGCAGCCGAGGTTGACCTTCAGGATGTGCCGGGAAGCGCCATGCTTGCCTTTGTCACGGTCAACGGTTCCCGATCCCATGCCCGCCGATTGCTGGAACAAGTGGAGGAGTGGGTCGTGAACGAAAGGCCGGACGTCGAGGTCGTGGCTGCGGATTTCGAGGAGCGATAATTTTGTGTGTCCCTGGGGTGGAGAGTTGCGTTTCCCCCGGAGTGTGGTATCTACATAGGTATTGCACAACACGTCGGCCGGAGGGGAGTTCCGCAGGGATGAACCTGTCCGGCCGGTGCACACTTTACCAGGGAGGATTACCATGACGTACACGGCAAAAGATTATACGCGGCTCATTGGCATGCAGGGATTCGGCGAGACGCTCCTCACGAATCATTTCACTCTTTACCAGGGATACGTGACCAATACCAACAAGGCGCTGGATATTCTCGACCAGATGCTCAAGGAGGGGAAGACCGCCGCTCCGGAATATGCCGAACTGAAACGGCGGCTCGGCTGGGAGTTCAACGGCATGCGCCTCCACGAGCTGTATTTCGAGAATCTAGGCGGCACGTCGCCCCTGGATGGCGCCGGGAAACTGGCCAAGAAACTGGCCGAGGATTTCGGCAGCGTCGAGGCGTGGGAAAAGGATTTCAGGGCAACTGGTGCCATGCGTGGGATCGGCTGGGCCGTCCTCTACCAGGATTCCGCGAACGGCAGACTGATCAACTTCTGGGTCAACGAACACGATGTCGCCCATCCGGCGGGATGCCATCCCATCCTGATCATGGATGTCTTCGAGCATGCCTTCATGCTCGACTATGGCCTCAAGCGGGCCGATTACATCGAGGCGTTCTTCAGGAATGTCGACTGGAAGGCTGCCGAAGCACGGTTAACGTAACAGCATTCCTAATAGCGGGGCCAAGGGGGCGCAGCGTGCTGCGCCCCCTTGCGTCTGGAGGAGGTACTCCATGAAAGTCCTGATTGTCAGCGCGGACAATTTCGAGGATACCGAACTCCTCGTCCCCATGTACCGCCTTCTGGAGGCGGGCCATTCCGTTGACGTCGCTTCCGTGGGGAGGGGGAACATCAAGGGGAAGCATGGATACGTTGTCGGTGTGGACAGAACCCTCGACGAGATCGATCCGACGGAGTATGGGGTATTGCTGCTCCCGGGTGGGAAGGCTCCTGAAACGATCCGCCGTGTCCGGAAGGCACTCGGTATCTGCAGGCATTTCATGGGCCATGGAAAGCCGGTAGCCGCCATCTGTCACGGCCCGCAGATACTGGTCTCCGCCGGCCTGCTGCAGGGAAGGCGGGCCACCTGCTATAGGACCGTGAAAGATGAACTACTGGAGGCCGGGGCACTCTATGAGGACCGTGATGTGGTGGTCGATGGCCACCTCGTTACCTCCCGCCAGCCGTCGGATCTCCCCGCCTTCACGGGGGAGCTGATGAAGCTCGTCGATGCGAAAGTCGGCACTGACCATGAGGGGATGCCATGAAGAAGATGGTCATTGTCTGCTTCGTGCTTTTCATCTGTCCTTCAGTGATGTTCGGCGAAGGACAAAGGGAGACGCTCTTCCGGGCCACTGTCGGCAGTGACGGCATTCAGCGGGTGGGAATTGTAGGGGGAAGCTACTTTTTCACTCCGAATCACATCCTCGTAAGGGTTAATGTCCCCGTTGAACTGCAAGTCAGAAAGGAGCCCGGAGTCGTTCCCCACAACATGGTGATCAAGGCGCCCGAAGCCGGCATTGATGTCGACGCCTCCTTGGACAACGAGCCGACGCCGATCCGGTTCACTCCCACCAGCACCGGTAGCTACCCGTTCTACTGCAGCAAAAAGTTCCTGTTTTTTGAAAGCCACAGGGAAAAAGGGATGGAAGGGGTGCTCGAAGTGGTGCAGTGAGCTTCTTTTCACAGGTCGATCCTGCGCAACTGTGGGAATGGCATTCCCCAGACTGTTTCGGCGTGATTCCGGTCACGCTTTTTTTCGTCCCGATGCAGCAATTAACCACTTCCCTGCGCCGAAGATTAATGCTATGTATCTCCCATTCCTGTAACCATTATCCGGAGTTCATTCCCATGGCCAATGAAGACCTCCACAGGCTCACGATCGACAAGAAGGGCGCCCGGCCACGGCCGCGGAGCCACGGGAAGCCTCTTTTCTGGGTTCCACTTCTCCTTGTTCTCCTCGTGGCCGTTCTCGCTTGGCGCGGGGCGTTCACCCCAACGGTTCAAATCGAAGTCGCCACGGTTTCCCGGGTGTACCCTTCCCAGAGCTTTACTCTGCTGAACGCCAGCGGGTATGTCGTGGCGCAGCGCAAGGCGGCCGTCGCCGCCAAGGCGACGGGACGTCTGGAATGGCTGGGGGTGGAAGAGGGGAGCAAGGTCCGCGAGGGGCAGGTCATTGCCCGCCTTGAAAACCATGACGTGTCGGCCTCCCGCGATCAGGCCCAGGCCAGCCTCGCCAATGCCAAGGCGGGTCTGGAGCAGGCAAGAGTTGAGCTTCGTGACGCGACCCTTGCCTATAACCGGCAGAAGGAATTGCTGGCCCAAGGGATTGTGGCCCAGGCGGATTTCGACGCTGCCGAGGCCCGCTACCATAAGGCGCGTGCAGGTGTGACAGGGGGAGAATCGCAGGTACGCACTTCCGAGGCAGCCCTCAAAGGGGCGGAAGTGGCTCTGGATTACACCCTGATCCGGGCGCCGTTCGATGCCGTGGTGCTCACCAAGACCGCCGATGTGGGCGATATTGTCACTCCCCTCGGTGCCGCTGCCAATGCCAAGGCTGCGGTGGTTTCCATCGCCGATCTTAATTCGCTGCAGGTTGAGACGGATGTTTCCGAAGCGAATCTGGAGAAGGTCAGGCCTGGGCAACCATGCGAAATCATGCTTGACGCTCTTCCCGAGGAGCGGTTCCAGGGGGTTGTCCACATGATCGTGCCGACAGCCGACCGTTCCAAGGCAACGGTGCTCGTTAAGGTCAGATTTCTCGGAAAGGACCAGCGGATACTCCCGGAAATGAGTGCCAAGGTAGCATTTCTCGAGAGAGCGGCAAAAGCGGAGGAAGCTGCTCCCTTTACGGCGGTCAATCCCGAAGCTGTTGCCAACAGGAATGGAGGGAACGTGGTTTTCCTCGTGAAGGGCGACAGGGTGGTGGAAACGAAGGTCAGTGCCGGGGCCCGGGTCGGCGATATGCTTGCCGTCACGTCCGGCGTGAAGGCGGGAGACAAGGTGGCTCTGAAGCCGCTAGACAAGCTGAAGAATGGGTCGCGGATCAAGACGGCGGAGAAGTGACATGGCGGGATCCGGCACCTCCCTCGTTCAGATCCGCAATCTTTCCAAGTCCTATCGGCGCGGGAACCAGGTGATCCCGGTGCTGCAGGAAATTTCCCTCGACATTGCAGAGGGGGAATTCCTCGCCCTCATGGGGCCGTCGGGGTCGGGGAAGAGCACTCTCCTGAACCTCATTGCCGGCATCGACAAGGCCGATGAGGGGAGTATCGTCATCGGCGGGGTTGATGTGGCTACCCTTGCGGAGGGAGACCTGGCAGCCTGGCGGTCGGCCAACGTGGGGTTCATTTTCCAGTTCTACAACCTGATGCCGGTACTGACGGCGTATGAAAACGTGGAGCTTCCTCTCCTTCTCACCTCGCTTACCCGGCGGGAGCGGCGGGAACATGTGGAACTCGCCCTTCAACTGGTAGGGCTTGCCGATCGGATAGACCATTACCCTTCCCAGCTTTCCGGCGGGCAGCAGCAACGAGTGGCCATCGCCCGTGCGGTAGTGACCGATCCGTTGATTCTCGTGGCGGACGAACCGACCGGTGACCTGGACCGGGTCTCTGCCGAGGAAATCCTCACCCTCATGGACCGCCTCGTCCACGGGTTCGGCAAGACCATCATCATGGTGACCCACGATCCACGAGCAGCTGAGAAGGCGCATGTCGTCCGGCATCTTGAGAAAGGGGAGCTGACGATCTGAAAACAGGTTCAATTCTACAGGTTCGAGGTTCGAAGTCATGACGCAAAACCTCGAACCCCGAACCCCTGTCACATGACCTGACATGTTCATCCTCAAACTCATCATACGGAATGCCTTCCGACACAAGCTCCGGTCGGTCCTTACGGTGATCGGCGTGGCCATCGCCATTCTTGCCTTCGGCCTCCTGCGCACCCTGGTTGGGCTCTGGTATCACGGGGTGGAAGCCTCTTCCGCAACCCGCCTTGTCACCCGAAACGCAATCTCCCTCATCTTTTCCCTCCCCATCTCGTACAAGGACAGGATCCGTCAGATTCCCGGCGTGAAGAGCGTCGCGTATGGCAACTGGTTTGGCGGAATCTACATCGACGAAAAGAACTTCTTCGCCAATTACGCGGTGGACCCGCAGACATACCTGGGTCTCTACCCGGAGTTCGTCCTTCCTCCCGGCCAGAGAGAAAACTTCATCCGTGACCGGAAGGGATGTATTGCCGGGAAGAGGCTGGCGGACAAGTACGGATGGAAAGTCGGCGACCTGATCACCTTGAGGGGAACCATTTTCCCCGGCCAGTGGGAATTCGTCCTGCGAGGCATATACAAGGGGGCGGAGAAGAGTACGGAGGAGAGGGTGCTCTTGTTCCACTGGGACTACCTGAACGAGACCCTCAGAAAGACCATACCCCGCCGGGCCGATCAAGCGGGGTTCTACATCATAGGAGTAACCAATCCGGATCAGGCGGCGGCGGTTTCCGTCGCCGTGGACCAGTTGTTCAGGAATTCCCTCGCCGAAACCCTCACCGAGACGGAGCGGGCCTTCCAGTTGAGTTTCGTCTCCATGACCGAGGCGATCATGATCGCCATCCAGATCGTCTCGTACGTGGTGATCGTCATCATTATGGTGGTGGCGGCCAACACCATGGCGATGACTGCCCGCGAACGGATTGCCGAGTATGCCACCCTGAAGACCCTCGGCTTTGGAGTTGGGCACATTGCCGTGATCGTCTACGGTGAATCCCTCGCAATCTCCCTCTGTGGGGGCATGCTGGGAATCGTGTCCACGTTCCCGGCGGCCAACTGGATAGAGACCGAGCTTTCCCAGTTCTTTCCGGCATTCAGCATCCGCCCGGCCACCATCTACTTCGATCTGCTGGCTGCCCTCATGGTCGGCGCCGTGGCGGGTATCTTCCCCACCTGGCGAGGGGCGACGATCCGCATCGCCGACGGACTGCGAAGGATCGGGTAATGGCCATCCCCATCTCCTACAGCTTCCGTAATCTCTGGACCCGCCGCCTCACGACGGTTCTGACTGCCGCCGGAATGGCCCTGGTGGTCTTTGTCTTTGCAGCCACCCTCATGCTGGCGGAGGGCTTGCGCAAGACCCTGGTAGACACCGGCTCTTACGACAATGTCGTGGTCATCCGCAAATCGGCCAACGCCGAAGTGCAGAGCGGGGTCGAGCGACTTCAGGCCTCCATCGTCGAGAGCCTGCCCGAGATTGCCACCGGCGAGGACGGGAAGAAGCTGGTTGCCAAGGAGCTGGTGGTTCTCATCAATCTCCCGAAGCGGGGGAGCAATAAGCCGGCCAACGTGGTGATACGCGGCATTGCCGGGACGTCCCTCGCCTTGCGCCCCCAAGTAAGGCTTGTGGCGGGGAGGATGCCGCGCCCCGGCTCCGCGGAAGTGATTGCCGGCAAGAGCATCGCCGAGCGCTTCCAGGGAGGGGGGATCGGCGAATCCCTCCGCTTCGGCATGCGTGATTGGACCGTCGTGGGTGTGTTTGCTGCGGGGAATACCGGCTTCAATTCGGAAATCTGGGGAGACGTGGACCAGCTTATGCAGGCCTTCCGTCGCCCCGTCTATTCATCGGTCCTCTTCAAGCTGCGAGACTCCACAGAGTTCGATGGGGTACGGGAGCGTATTCAGGGCGATCCCCGTCTTACCCTCGATGTGAAACGGGAACTCCAATTCTATGCGGATCAGTCCGAGGCGATGGCCAAATTTCTCCGCATCCTCGGCATGGTTCTGACGATCATCTTCTCCCTCGGAGCGATGATCGGCGCCATGATTACCATGTATGCCGCCGTTGCCAACCGGGTGGTAGAGATCGGAACGCTGCGGGCCCTCGGTTACCGCAAGGGGAGCATTCTGGTCGCTTTTATTCTTGAGTCCTTGTTTCTCGGCCTTGTGGGCGGTCTGGCCGGTGTTTTCTGTGCTTCTTTCATGCAGCTCATCACCATTTCCACCATGAACTGGCAGACCTTTGCCGAACTCGCCTTCGGTTTTGACCTTACGGTCGGCATCGCCGGGAAGTCCCTCGCCTTTTCCCTGGTCATGGGGTTTGTCGGCGGTCTCCTGCCGGCCGTGCGTGCCGCCCGCATGAATATCGTCGATGCCCTGCGGGCAACCTGAGCTCTGAGGCTACCATGAAAAACTTCAATCTTCGTTCCCGCCAGGTGGCTTGTCTCCTTCTCGTGGTATCGATCCTCGTGTATGGGATCGACTACCTGTTTACCGGCAGTTTCAGGCCGATCGCCGAAGGTTTTCTCGGTAATTTCGCCTTCTTGCCCGTGTATGTCCTCATCGTTACCCTCATTATCGAGCGGGTCTTCCGGGAGAGGGAGCGGTTGGCCATCCGGCAGAAACTCAACATGGTCATCGGCGTGTTCTTCAGCGAGGTGGGGACTGATCTCCTGCGGATATTCACCTCGTTCATCGATGACCCGACGGAGTTACGGAAGCGGCTGAATGTCACGGCTTCATGGGGAAGACGGGAATTCGCCGAGGCTACTGGTTTCCTTGCTGCCCATGATTTACGGGTCGACATCCGGCATGCGGACCTTCCCCATCTCAAGGAGTTCCTCATCGGCAAACGGGGATTCATGCTGATGCTCCTGGAAAATCCCAACCTCCTGGAACATGACGATTTCACCGACCTCCTCTGGGCAGTGTTTCATCTCGTTGAGGAGTTGGAGGCCCGTGCCTCTCTCGCCACTCTTCCTCCCAATGACCAGGAACATCTGGCGGGTGATATCCGCCGAGCCCTGCGCTATCTTCTTCGGGAATGGGTTGTCTACGTGCACCACCTCAAGGAGGACTATCCCTACCTCTTTTCCCTGGCGGTCCGGATGAACCCGATGAACCCGCAGGCGCGGGCGGAAATCTACTGACCTGCTGTGGGCCGATGATGATGCGTGCCGTTGTCATTGGTTAAGAATGCGCTATATTGTAGTAACAAGGGTTTCAGGTGCTGCGGCTCATCGGGCAGGAATCCTCTTCAGCGGGGAGGGATGAAGCGATGATGGCGACTGGCAGGAGCACTCGGCAGGAAAAACTTGCAACCATTCTTCTGGAGCAGAAGCGGCGGCTCTGGTACGAGCTGCGGGACGACCTCTTCCGCCGAACGGGTGGCGAACTCCATACACAACAGGAACTGCCCCAGGATATTGGCGACCGGGGACTCCTCGACCTGCTTGCGGATACGGGTCTCACTGTCGGCGGCATCCGCCGGGACGAGTTGACCCGAATGGAGGAGGCTGATCGCAAGCTCCGGGAGGGAACATACGGCATCTGCGATGAATGCGGCGACGAGATAGCCGAGGAGCGGCTGGCAGTGGAGCCGTTCGCCGTCTGTTGCGTTAAATGCCAGCAACGCCGCGAAGGTCCAGGCTATCCGCCGGGCGTTACCCTGTAGGGACGAAAGCCTGCGAAATACATACCCTTCGAATTCCACCTGCAGCGAGCGGCATCATCAGGGTGGTCGGCTCCCGGGCCCCGCGAAATTGTGGTGCCGATGAGAAAAAGTTTGCATTTTTACAGGCTTTGCGATAACTTTATATATTCCACCGCAACCCAATCCCCCCCTGTTCATAGGTTGATTCGCTTTGCACGACAAGAAAACCCTCACAACCCTGCGCCACGACATCGATGCTGTTGATGACCGGATCATGGAGCTGTTGAACCGGCGTGCCGACTTGGTTTTGGAAGTCGGCAGGCTGAAGGCTGCCGGGCAAGGTGATTTCCATGTGCCGAGCCGGGAGCGGGAGATTTACGAGCGTCTTACTGCAGGGAACCCGGGTCCGTTTCCCAATGAGGCGCTCCGCAGCGTTTTCCGGGAGATCATCTCCGCCTCCCTGGCCCTGGAGGCGCCCATGAAGGTGGCCTTTTTCGGGCCGAAGGCTACCTTTACCCATATGGCTGCCATGCAGCAGTTCGGGCTCTCCGCCGAACTCGTGCCGTTGAAGTCGATACCCGCCGTTTTTGAAGAAGTGGAGAAGGGACGAGCCCAGTACGGCGTGGTGCCGGTGGAGAACTCCACCGAGGGAATGGTCTCCCATACCCTCGATATGTTCATGGAGTCGGACCTCAAGATCAACGCCGAAGTACTGCTGGAAATTCATCATTACCTCCTCTCCCGGACCGGACGGCTGGAGGACATCAAAAAGGTCTGTTCCCATCCCCAACCCATTGCCCAGTGCCGGGAGTGGCTGGCGGAGAACCTTCCCAACGTACCGGCGGTTGACGTGGCGTCGACGGCGGTGGCTGCCCAGATCGTCAGCGACGATTACACTGCCGCGGCGATCGCCAGCGAACTCGCCGCCACCATGTACGACCTCAAGGTGGTGCGGGAACGGATCGAGGACCAGGTAAACAATTTCACCCGCTTTCTCATCATCGGCCGGAAACTGGCCGATCAGAGCGGCGACGACAAGACCTCCCTCATGTTCTCGGTCAAGGACGAGGTGGGAATCCTCTACCGCATGCTGGAGCCCTTTGCGAAACGGGGGATCAACCTTTCCAAGATCGAGTCACGTCCCCTCAAGAAAAAGGCCTGGGAATACATCTTCTTTCTCGATCTGTCGGGTCACATCGCCGAATCGGTCATTGCCGAGGCGGTGGAAGAGTTGAAGCAGTGCTGCCAGTTCGTGAAGGTTCTGGGGTCGTATCCAAAAGCAAAATAGCGCGGAAGATCCGAAGAACGGATGTGCAGAGGCAGAGAAGTATGACTTCCGTGCTCCCGTCTTGCGTACTTCCGTGTTGGAAGAGGTTATCATGCCGTTCATCCGACGGTTGGCAATAATCGGTGTCGGTCTTATCGGCGGTTCCCTCGCCCGCATCCTGCGGGAAAAGGGTGAGGTGGGCGAGATCGTCGGCATCGGCCGCGGCGAAGCCAATCTCAGGACGGCCGTGGATATCGGAGTGATCGACAGGTACTCCCTCGATCCGGAAAGCGGAGTAGAGGGGGCCGACATGGTCTTCCTTGCGACGCCGGTCTGTTCCATTGCCGGTCTTGCGGCGAGGATCGCCTCCCATCTCTCGGCCGGTTGTGTCGTCACCGACGGCGGCAGCGTCAAGGGAGAAATCGTTGCGGCCTGCGAAGGGTTGATGCCGGCGGGAGCCCATTTCGTCGGTGGTCACCCGATTGCCGGGACCGAGCATACGGGGGTCGAAGCCTCCTTTGCAACCCTCTACCAGGGGAAGCGTTGTATCATCACGCCCACCGAGCGCACCGATCCGCAGGCATTGGCCAAAGTCGTCAGGATGTGGGAAATCGCCGGCTCGGAGGTGGTCCTCATGGATGTGGAAAAGCACGACCGGGTGGTAGCGGCCATTTCCCATCTCCCCCATATGGTCGCCTACAGCCTGGTCAATGCTGTGGAGGGGTACGACCGGTTCGACGAGAACATCCTCCGGTATTCCGCCGGCGGTTTCCGCGACTTCACACGCATCGCCTCATCGGATCCGGTCATGTGGCGGGACATCGCCGTGATGAACAGGGAGGCGGTTTTGGAGATGATGGACTATTTTACCGCCCATTTCTCGCGGCTCCGTGCCCTTGTGGCAGAACAGGAAGGTACCGGCCTCGAGGCGTTCTTTGCCGGCGCCAAACGAAGCAGGGATGCCATTTTGTAGGGAGCTTCCTTCCGCGGTTTCGTATTTTGAATACCAGCCTGTGAACGATGTGGAGGAGTTGCAATGGAGACGTATACCGTACATCCGGCAACGGCAGTCAAAGGTGAGATCAGGGTCCCGGGGGACAAATCCATCTCGCACCGCTCCATTATGTTCGGCTCCATAGCCCGTGGGACTTCGACGGTCCGCGGCTTTCTCCGCGGTGAGGATAATCTTGCCACTCTCAATGCTTTCAGAGCCATGGGCATTGCTGTGGAGGATGACGGCGAGACTCTGCGAATCGAGGGGAAGGGGTTGTACGGGCTGTCAGAGCCGTCCGACATAATCGACTGCGGCAATTCCGGGACATCCATCCGGCTGATCACAGGGCTTCTGGCTGGCCAGAGGTTCTTCTCCGTCCTGACCGGCGACCAGTATCTGCGCAAACGGCCGATGAAGCGGGTTATCGAACCCCTTGGCCGGATGGGGGCCTGTATCTTCGGCCGCGCCGGCGGTGATAAGGCGCCTCTGGCCATCATCGGCAAGGAACTTGCGGGTTTTTCCCATACCTCCGCAGTGGCCAGCGCCCAAGTGAAGTCGGCCATCATGCTCGCCGGCCTGTATGCAGCGGGTGAAACGGAGGTGCGGGAGCCGCATCTCTCCCGCGACCATTCGGAGCGGATGCTCCGCTACTTCGGCGCCGACGTCGAGACCTTCCCCGGCGGCGTAAGAGTGCGCGGCGGTCGTGAACTGGCCGGCCGGGAAATCACTGTTCCGGGAGACATCTCTTCTGCGGCCTTCTTCATGGTGGCGGCGTTGATCGTCCCCGGGTCCGAGCTCCTCATCAGGGGGGTGGGAGTCAATCCCACACGGACCGGTATCATCGACATCCTTACGTCCATGGGGGGAGACGTGGAGCTCCTCGACCGGCGTGAGATATCCGGTGAACCCGTGGCCGATATCCTGGTCAGGTCCTCGCGCCTCAAAGGGATCGAGATCGGCGGTGACCTGGTGCCGCGTGCCATTGACGAGTTTCCCGTTCTCTGCGTGGCAGCCGCGCTGGCAGAGGGGACAACACTCATCAGGGACGCCAAGGAGCTGCGGGTCAAGGAAACAGACCGGATTGCCGCCATGGCGGCCAATCTTGCCAAGGCCGGAGTTGCGGTGCGGGAGCACGATGACGGTATGGATGTCGATGGGGTCGAAACGCTTGGCGGCGGCAGTTTCGAGAGTTACGGAGATCACCGGATCGCCATGTCCATGCTCGTGGCAGGTCTCGCAGCCCGAACCGACGTTACCGTTAATGATGTGGCGTGTATCGCCACGTCATTTCCCGGTTTCCTGTCGCTCCTTGCCAAGGTTGCCCAGCGCTGATGGATATAACAGTCCCGGGGAAACGCGGCTTGATCATCGCCATTGACGGCCCTTCCGGGGCGGGGAAGAGCACTATAACCAGGCTGTTGGCCCAGCGTCTCGGGTACCTCAATATCGATACCGGTGCGATGTACCGGACCCTAGCCCTTTCGGTGAAGCGGGCCGGGATCGATCTGGATGACGACGAGGCCATAGCACGTGTTTGCGGAGGCATTACGATCTCCTTCGAGAGGAGCAACGGCGGGTATCGCGTCATCGCCAACGGTGAGGATGTCTCCACAGCGATCCGGACTCCCGAGATCAGTCTTCTCACCTCGAAGCTCTCGACACGCAAGGTAGTCCGAGATATCCTCACCGGGATCCAGCAGGAGATGGGTAAGTATGGCGGAGTGATTCTCGAAGGACGTGATATCGGCACGGTGGTTTTTCCCGATGCCGATGTGAAGTTTTTCCTGACGGCATCACCGGAGGAGAGGGGACGGCGCCGGTTTCTGGAACTGACGTCGAAGGGGGAATCCGTCACCTTGGCAGGGACCATTGCCGAAGTAGTGGAGCGCGATGTCCAGGATGCCAGCCGGGAACATGCTCCGCTGACGAGGGCCCGTGACGCCGTGGACATCGATTCCACGGGCCTGACCATCGACGAGATACTGGATCTGATGACAAGGATAGTTCAGCAAAAGCTGACGGTTGAAGGCTGAGGTTTCCATGGAAATAATTCTCGCAAAGCGCGCCGGCTTCTGTTTCGGGGTCAAAAGAGCGACCCAGATGGCGTTCGAGGCCGCCGACAAGGGAGGGAGCACTTTTACCCTCGGTCCCATTATCCACTCTCCTCAGGTGGTGCAACGGTTGGAAGAGATGGGGGTCAGGGTGCGGAAGGACCTCTCCGACATGGAAAGCGGCACCATTATTATTCGTTCTCACGGAGTGGCGTCCGAAGAATTGGAGGAAGCGGTCCGGCGGCAATTGGAAGTCGTCGATGCCACCTGCCCCTTTGTCAAGAAGGCACAGGAGCACGTGAAAAGTCTCTCCCTTTCCGGGTATGACGTCGTCGTGGTGGGAGACGCCGATCATCCCGAGGTCCAGGGAATCGTTTCCTATGCCAAGGGGAAGGTTTTCGTGGTTGGCTCCGGTGAAGAGGCCGCGCGGCTCTCCAAGATGGGAAAGATCGGTATTGTCGCCCAGACGACCCAGTCCTTCGAGAACTTGAAAAATGTGGTGCTCGAATGCCTCATGAAGGGTGGTGAGATCCGGGTGTTCAACACGATCTGCGATGCAACGGCGGTTCGGCAGGAAGAAGCCAAGGAACTTGCCAAACACGTGGATTGTATGTTAGTAATTGGAGGTTACAACAGCGCCAATACCAAGAGGCTTGCCGAGGTCTGCACCGAACTGCAGCCAAAGACCTTCCATATTGAAACTGCCAGCGAGCTTGATTCCTCTTGGTTTGACGGCGTGGAAAAGGTGGGGGTGACAGCCGGTGCGTCGACCCCGAAATGGCTCATCGATGAGGTCCTGAACCGGATCGAAATGTTCAGGCAGGAGAAAACATATTGAAATTTTCAGGGAATGTGGTAGTTTAACGCGTTCGAACGTTCAGAATACTTCAGGGGGTACGGGTTTGATGAGTGACGAAAAGAGAGCAGACAGCCGCACAGAGGCGCCGATCAAGCGTCTTCATGATACGGACGAGGAGCATGAGCAGGGCGGCCAGGAATTTGCCGAACTGTTCCAGGACAGCCTGAAGCAGCCCCGTATCGGGGATGTGGTCAAGGGAATGGTGGTCCAGATCGACCAGGATTACGTGCTGGTCGACGTGGGGTACAAATCCGAGGGGCGGATTCCTGCCAGCGAGTTCATCGACGAGAACGGTCAGATGAACGTGAAGGTCGGAGACGAAGTACGGGTCCTCTTCGAGCGGCGGGAAACCGATTCCGGTTACATCATGCTCTCCAAGAAGAAAGCGGAGATGCAGTCTGCCTGGGAAACGATCGCCGAAGCCGGCGGAGAAGGGGGGCTCATCGAAGGGAAGGTGATCGCCAAGGTCAAGGGTGGCCTGACAGTTGATATCGGAGTTCCCGCCTTCCTCCCAGCTTCACAGGTGGACATCCGTCCGGGAGGGAATCTGGACAAGTACATCGGCCAGACGTATATGTTCAAGGTCCTGAAGATGAACAGGAAGCGGGGTAATATCGTTCTCTCGCGCCGAGTCTTACTGGAAGAGGACCGGGAGAAGCAACGTGGCGAAACCCTTGCCACTCTTGCGGAGGGGCAGATTCACGAAGGGATCGTGAAAAACATCACCGATTACGGTGCATTCGTTGATCTCGGCGGGGTCGATGGTCTTCTCCATGTGACCGACATGTCCTGGGGGAGAGTTGGGCATCCCTCGGAGCTTATCAAGCCGGGCGACAAGATCAACGTCATGGTCTTGAAGTATGACAGTGCCAAAGGAAAGATCTCCCTTGGCCTCAAACAGACCAAATCCGATCCCTGGCTGAGTGTCGAGAATAAGTTCCACATCGGCGACAGAGTCCATGGCAAAGTCGTGAGCCTTGCCGACTACGGGGTTTTCGTCTCCCTTGATGAAGGCATTGAAGGTCTGGTCCATGTTTCTGAAATGTCCTGGACGAAACGGGTCCGCCATCCATCGGAACTGGTCAAGGCCGGCGATGAAGTCGAAACCATCGTGCTCGGCGTGGATACTGCAAACCGGCGGATTTCCCTCGGCATGAAGCAGGCCGAAGTGAATCCCTGGACCGTCATTGGAGAGAAGTACCCCGTTGGGACCAAGATTGAAGGACAGATCAAAAATATTACCGACTTCGGCATGTTTATCGGCATTGAGGAAGGGATCGACGGCCTCGTCCATGTCTCCGACATCTCCTGGACCAAACGGATCAAACACCCCGGTGAAATTTACAGCAAGGGGCAGACGGTCCAGGCGGTGGTGCTCAATATCGATGTGAAGAACGAGCGTCTTTCCCTCGGGATCAAACAGCTTTCCCCGGACATCTGGGACGAGATCCCGCAGAAATACAGACCGGGAACCCGGGTCAAGGGGAAGGTGTCATCGGTCACGGATTTCGGCATCTTCCTGGAGATCGAGGAAGGGATCGAGGGACTGGTGCACGTCTCGGAGCTTTCCCAGGAAAAACTCGCAACACCCAAAGGATTTGCCAATGTGGGCGATGAACTGGAGGCGGTCGTCCTCAATGTCGATCAGTCTGAGCGCAAAATCGCCCTCTCGGTAAAATCCGTCCAGTCTGCCATGGAGAAGGCGGAAATGGAAGCATATATGGGAGGACAGGGCGAGGCCACCTCAAACCTCGGGGAACTGCTCAGGGAACTGAAAAAAAACGGCGATACCGCGGATTAGGGGTGGAGTGATGACAAAAAGCGAATTGGTGGAGAAGATAGTAGAGGCCAATAAACTCCTGACCCGAAAAGAATCGGAGCTTGTCGTCAATCTTATTTTCGATTCCATGTGTGATGCCTTGCAACGGGGGGAAAAGGTGGAGATCCGCGGTTTCGGGAGCTTCACCATCAGGGAGCGGGAAGCCCGTGAGGCACGAAACCCCAAAAGCGGCGAGGTAGTGCGAATCCCCGCCAAAAAAACACCGTTTTTCAAAACCGGCAAGGAGCTGCGGGAGAGGGTCAACAACTCGTAAGGAGAGCGGAGGATTGGGGTGATTCACGCGATACTGTCCTTCGCTGGCAACGGTGTACCAAAGAGAGGCCGGTCCCGCCGCCGTTAAAATCGAGGAATGGAGTTTGCCTATCAACAAGGAGCTGCAGCGAGTCTGCAGCTCTTTTTTTGGTTCGGCCGGGAGTGGTTCCGATTCTCGGTCGCTGGGGCCTATTCCCTCGCGTACAGGCAAAAAGGTGGTGCATCGCTCCAGATCCTCACAGATGCGTTCAGCTCTGTCGTGTGGTGCACTGCCCGGATGAATGACATACCGGTGCATATTTTGAGGAGTCCATCGTGTCCAGTTCGTGGGAAAAACTGAAAAACAGCTTGGAGAACGGAAAAATTGACATGCCGCTTCTGGATGAAGCGGTGAAAGAGTTTCGGGAAGTCAGGTGCAGAGTCGATGTGCTTGAGGAACTCCTTATCATGATCGTGCGGACCGGGTGGCCGTGGGATGAGGATGGTGAGCCGAACGCGATATTCCACGCATGCCGAGATGGTTTCGCCACGGCAATGGCCGAAGCCCGTGATCTGCTGGGCTTGGGCTTCCGCAGTGTCATCACGAGGACGGAGCCGAGGACGTGAGCAAGGCCCTATACGACAAAGTGGTAATGGTGTAAAGTAGTCTGAAACTGATCCATCGGGGTGCGGCCATGCGGATTGCGATTATAGGAGCAGGTGCATTGGGGCTCTACTACGGGGCGCTTCTGCAGAGAAGCGGCGAGGATGTCCATTTTCTGTTGCGTCGTGATTATGACGCCATTACCCAAAATGGCCTCAAGGTTTTTTCCATCAACGGTGATTTCACACTGTCCCACGTCCGGGGATACCGGTTTCCGGAGGAGATCGGGCCGGTCGATCTGGTGCTGGTGGGACTGAAGACCTTCGCCAATGACAGCTATGCCGGCCTGATCGGGCCGTTGGTGGGAGAAGATACCCAGATACTGACTCTGCAGAACGGTCTGGGAAATGAAGAGGCCCTGGCTGCGCTTTTCGGCGAGAAGCGCATCATCGGGGGGGTTGCCTTTCTCTGCTCCAACCGTGGCGAGCCTGGCGAAGTGCATCACCTGGGTGCGGGCCGGATCGTGCTCGGCGAATTCCAGCGACGGGACCCGGCAAGGGTCGAGCGACTGTCAGCCTTGTTTCTCAAGGCCGGCGTTGATTGCCGTGGAACAGACGACCTGGCGCGGGCCCGTTGGGAGAAGCTGGTCTGGAACATTCCGTTCAATGGCCTGTGCGCCCTTCTGCAACAGCCTGTCGACAGGCTGTTGGCGCATGCCGCCAGCCGAAGGCTGGTGCGCGGAATCATGCTGGAGGTGATCGCTGCCGCCAACGTCCAAGGGCTTGTCCGGTCGATCGCCGACGGATATGCCGACAGCATGCTGGAATTTACCGACAACATGGGCGAATACAGACCCTCCATGCAGATTGACCGGGAAGAGGGGCGCCAGTTGGAGATTGACGCCATCCTCAGGGTGCCGCTGGAGTATGGCAGGCGACAGGGGATCGAGATGCCGAGGGTGGAGATGCTGGCGACACTGCTGGAGCAGGCCGCCCTTGCGTAAGGAGGACTTGTGAGCGACTTTATCGAACTGTTGAGGACCCGTCGCAGCATCCGCACATTTACCGGGGAAAAGGTTGACCCGGAAACCGTTGAACTTCTCACTGAGGCTTTGCTGCGGGCGCCATCTTCCCGTGGAATCAACCCGTGGGAATTCGTTGTGGTCGATGACCCGGCGCTGCTTTCGAAGCTTTCGCGGTCAAAGGAGCACGGCTCCGAATTCCTGAAAAACGCACCTCTCGGCATTGTCGTGTGCGCCGACAGCACCAAGTCAGATGTATGGGTCGAAGACTGCTCCATCGCTTCCATCATCGTGCAATTGGCGGCACTGTCACGGGGACTCGGGAGCTGCTGGGTGCAGATTCGCAACCGCAGGCATGACAGCAGCAGGTCTGCTGAGGAGTATGTCCGGGAACTTTTCGGACTCCCGGGACATGTCACGGTCGAATCGATTGTCGGTATCGGCCATCCCGCAGAGAGAAAGAAACCGATACCGGCTGTGAGTCTGCAGCGGGAAAAGGTGAAACACAATCGCTGGACGCGATAGAAGCTGGCACGGTACTACCAGGAAGGGAAGGAATTGGAAATGTCTTTGGTACAACGGATTGCAGTGCTCGGTGCACTGGTATCGATCTTGCTGACCCTCTGTTCCTGCTCGGGGATGAAAACGGTTACGGCCGAGCGGCCCCGGGAGGAAGCCTTTCGAACAGAGCTGAAAAAGGAAACGTCCAGTCTCAATATCGCGCTTGAAGCATCGTCCGAAGACATCGGCAGGATTCTGAGTCAAACGGTCCGCAAAGAGCTGTACAAGGGGTCGACCGGGACGAGGGGGGTGTCCGCTGACGTGGTGCGCAACGGGCCGATCACCGTACGGGCAGCCGATAACTACCTCTATATCGCCCTGCCCATTACCGCAACATTGAGCTACGGCATGTTCGCGACGCCGGCAATACCCACTACCCTGAAATTCAAGGCAAAAGCAACGGTGACGCCCGACTGGAAATTGCATACGGAGATCTACTACATCGGGCTGAGCGATCTGTTTTCCGAGCAGATCGGTATCGGCCCGCTATCGATCAAGCCACGCAGCATCATCGATGGACTTACCCAGCCGGTGCAGCGGGTAATTTCCGACATGGCCGACAGGAAGATCAGCGAGATGTTTCCCTTGAAGGCCCAGGTCGCCAACGCGTGGAATGCCGCCCAGAAACCAGTTTTGCTGGATAAGAACTACGGTGTCTGGCTGAAGCTGACCCCCCGGGAGGTCGTGCTGTCCCCGCTGTATGCCCAGAACAACAAGGTAAAACTCAGTGTCGGCATCACGACATTCGCCGAAATGGTGGTCGGCCCGGAACCGCCGGCTCCGCCTCCTGTTCCCCTTCCAAATCTGAAGCTGGTGAACTCATTCGACAAGAGATTCCGCATTGCCATGAACACCGATCTATACTACCGTGACCTCCTGAAAATCGCATCACCCCTGCTCCTCAACAAGGAGTTCATTTCCGACGGGAAACGTATCACCATCCAGGGCCTCGACCTGTACGGCAACGGAGACAAGGTGGTCGTGAAGCTGGTGACGAAAGGCTCACTGGACGGGGTGCTCTATCTGACGGGCAAACCTCGCTTCGATCCTCAAACCAACATCTTTTCCGTAGGAGACGTCGACTTCGATATGCAGACCCAGAGCCTCTTGATGCAGACGGCCGACTGGTTCCTCCACGGTGCGATCAGGGGCATGCTAGAGGAGAAGCTCAATATGGACCTGACGCAGAGGCTGGAACAATCCCGGGAGACGGTGCAGAAAGCGCTTGCCAACGTCAAGCTCGTGGATCATGTCCTGCTGAAAGGGAACATTACCACCCTGAAATTCAGCGATGTGCTGGTTCAGAAGGATAAGATCTCCATCCAGGTGTACTCGGAGGGGGAAACGGGCATCTATTTCCAATAGCTGGTCCTGCAGACGGGTCTATCGAAGATCTCTGCCGATCCCTCTTACGCGGGGTGCGCATGAACCGGAGCGTGGTTTTCCGTCTCAGCCGACAGGGGAGGAATTGCCGTAACGCGTCAGGGGAAGTTTGTGATCTGCCGGATGCCGTCCTGCCCTGTCCCTGGCAGAATCATAGCGGTGGTGCCTCGTCGCCCCAGAACGCGGCAACGTCGCTCAGGATGCTGTTAGATACCAGTTCTGCTACTCCTGACTCGAACCAGTCGGCCGGCATCGACCAATTGTAGCTGGTTTCCATGAATCTGTCGTCCATGAGAACGATGAGCCCGCGGTCCTTTTCGGAACGGATGACTCTCCCTGCGGCCTGGATTGCCTTGGCCATGGCCGGGATCGTGTAGGCGTACTCGAAACCCGCACCATACCTTCGCTGGTAGTACTCCCTCATCAGCTCCCGTTCGAGGTCATACTTGGGAAGCGGCGGACCGACCACGAAGGCCCCGATGACCATTTCACCCGCGTAATCCATCCCCTCTGAGAATGACCCCCCCTGAACGGCAAAGACAATTGTCGGCACGCTCCCGTTGCGGAGTCTGTCAAGGACCGCCTCGATGCGGGCGAGCTGCATCCCCCTTTCCTGCTTCAACACCGCGAACCCGTCGGGCGTCTGGAAAAGATCGGCCACCCTCTCCATGAACTCGAAACTCGGCAGGAAGACGAAGTAATTGCCACGTCGTTGTGCCGTTATCCGGTGAACGGCTTCTGCAATCTTGCCGTAGTTGCGTGCGCGCTGGCTGTATCTCGTGGAGACCTGCGGAATGATCAAAAGCTTGCGCCGTTCCTTCGGGAAGGGGGATTGAAATTCGGCGCTCCTCACGTTGCCGGGATCCAGTCCGGAAAGCTGTGCATAGAAATCGAAAGGCTTGAGGGTTGCCGAGAACCCCACCACCTTTTCGTAGTCGGCATAACAATCCTTGAGCATTGCCGAGGCGTCGCAACAGGTTATTGTAACTGTACCCTCGGAGGGATGGGGATGATAGGTGGAGAAGAATTCCCCTCTGTCGGGATCGACGACGAACTCCAGGGCCGCCGTGAATTCGGACCAACAAAAACAGAGGCGGAGGATCACGTCGTGCTGCTGTATCTCCACATCGGAGTCGAGGTAGCGGGAGAGGAAGGCGCGGAGCCGTGCATCCTGCTCGAGAAAATGATCTGACGGAAGTTCGATCCGTATCGGGCTGGTGCCGTCACCGCAGCGGCAAGAGGCGATGATGCTGATGCACCCGTCGAGAAGTTCCTCTGCCTCGTGACGGAATCGGGAGGAGACCGCACGGACCTCGTCCCGCATCTTTGCCAGGACGTGGGAAGAAAGCGACGGAGAGTAGTAGTCCATGGCCCGGGCGGGAAGATTGTGAGCTTCGTCGATCACGAGGTTCGGCTTTCCCTCCTGGTCGAAGCCGACGGCTGTCAGGCGGCCGTTGGCAGATCGAGGCGCAAAGACATAGTTGTAATCGCAGATGACGATGTCGGCTTCCTCCGCACTTTCGAACTGCAACTCGAAGGGACACACCTGGAATTTTTCGCCCAGGTCGCGGAAGGTGCGGGCCTTCACTCGTCTTTTCTTCGCCAGGATGTCGTGAAGGCCTCTTGTAGCCACTTTTGTATAGTGATCGCGGGCGTACTCGCAGTAGTCCGGGGTGCACAGCGGCTCGTTCTTGAAGCATATCTTGCTTTTTGCGGTGATCGTGAGCGATTTGAGGCAGGAGCCCGCTTCCTGAAAACGGCTGAGGGCGTCCTCGGCCACCGAATGCTGGCTGTTTTTCGGGGTGATGTAGACCACCTTCTGCCCCCGGCTCAGTGCTTCCTTGAGCACCGGATAGAGGACTCCGATGGTTTTACCCAGCCCCGTGGGGGCCTGAATGAGCAGGGGCTTTCCTTCGGCCATTCCCTCCTCGATTGCCTGCATGAGATCGATCTGGCCGGTTCGCGGGGTGGCGAAGGGGAAGGCGAGGGTAGCAGCAAGCTTGCGGCGTCTAGCGGCGCGCTTCTCTGCAGCCCTTGCCTTACTGACGAGCTCGCCGAGGCGCCCATCGAGCCATTTTTCGTACAGGGGAATATCGAACGGAAGTTCCAGATCCTCGGACTCGCCGTTTCTGGATGAGACGAGGTGAAAGGAAAGCCGGGGAAGCACCTGGTGTTCGCGCCAGAAGAGGTAGCCGTACGTCAGCAGTTGCAGGCAGTAGGGATGGTCCAGGGGGTTACCGGCTAGTCGGTTTGCCAGCTCCCTGACAGTAAACGCGGTCTTGATCTCCTCGATCTTCGGGGGATCGTGGCGGAAAATTCCGTCCATCCGACCGTCGATCCGGAAGCGATACCCCTCCCGGTCGAAATGACAGCACACCGGGACTTCTGACTGGTACGCCCCATCGGCTTTGGCACGTTTCCTCTGCACACGGAGGTGGATTTCCCGCCCCTCGGCGGCTGCACGTCCATATCCGGAATGGGCTTCGATGCTTCCGGTGCGTGGTGCCGGGAGGGCAAAATCGCGAAGAGGGACGGCAACGACTTTCACGGTGGAAACTCTCCTGCCTGCTCCTGGGCAGGCACTGCATGCATGTAGAGGTGACTGGCGCGAGGTGGATTCAGCGAAGGGATGCCGAGCGGCTTCACCTGCCCGGGTGCGTCACGATTGACAGGCACCGCTCCCTTTCGCCGGCAGTTGTCGGCGGACTCACTCTTTCCAGTTCAACCGCCTCGGCTCGCTTGTCCTCCGGTTGTTTTCCCCGGGCTGAGGAAGGCCGGCAACCGCGATTCATACAGCCTGGAGGTGACAGCACTTCAGGTATTCGGTCTCCGGTACGGTCAGCAGGACGGGGTGATCCGGTGCCTGGGAACGGACATCGATGAGCCTCATGGTGCGTCTTGCCTGGTGGGCGGCTGTGGCCAGTATATCCCGGAACATCTCCCGTCCCATATGGTAGGAGCAGGAGCAGGTGATGAGATGGCCGCCCGGCCTGAGAAGATCCATGGCCCGACGGTTGATGGTGAGGTATCCTTTCTCCGCTTCTTTCAGTGCCTTTCTGCTCTTGACGAAGGCCGGAGGATCGAGGACGATAATGTCGAAGAATTTCCCCTCCTCCTTCAGACTGCGGAGTCTGTCGAACACGTCAACGGTCTCTACGGCTACGACATGGTCAAGACCGTTCAGGACGGCGTTCTCCCGGATGAGCGTCGTGGCACGCTCCGAGATGTCGAGGCACGTAACGGCAGCTGCGCCAAAGGCCGCTCCGTGCAGGCCCCAGCTCCCGGAGTAGGAGAAGCAATCGAGCATCTCCTTTCCCGCGGCGAGTTTCTCCAGCAGCAAATGGTTCTCTTTTTGATCGAGGAAATGGCCGGTTTTCTGCCCCGTTCTGAGGTCCACGTGAAAACGGACTCCGTGCTCCACGATCTCGATCCGCTCCGGGATATTTCCCGCCAGGACTTCCACCCCTTGTTCCAGTCCCTCCATGCCGCGCACCACCATGTCATTTCGGGCAATGATTCCCTTGGGCTGGAAGATTTCCTCCAGCACCCCCGTCAGCACCTCTTTGCGGCGGTCGATGCCGGCAGTGAGGAGTTGCACCGCCAGGTAGTCGTCGTATCTGTCCACAACGATACCGGGGAGAAAGTCCCCTTCTCCGTATACCGCCCGATAGGTGGTCATGCCGGGATACAGGGAGTGGCGATACGTCACGGCCCGGACGATTCTTTCCCGATATAGCTCCGGCCGGTCGATGTCGACGCGCTCCCGGCTGAGAAGCCTGAATGCGATGAGGGAGCCGGGGTTGTAGTAGCCTATGCCGAGGAAGGCTCCCGCCGTGTCGAACAGTTCGGCAGCGGCACCGGCAATTCTTTCTCCCTGGATTTCCCTGATTTCGTTGCTGAAGACCCAGGGATGCCCGCCACGAATGCGTCGGTCTTCGCCCTTTCCCAGGACAATCTTTACCATCTCTCAACTCCCGGCATCTGTCTGGTTCTCAAATAAAAATCCCCTCCGGCGGAGGGGATCGGGTACGGCGGAAACGTGCCCGCAGCAGGCGGCTATCCCAGGAGGTCGACGATTTTTTTCGCCAGGGGATGGACGACGGTGTAGTGAACTTCAACCCCCTCCCGTTTCCCTTCGATGATTCCCTTGTTTTTCAACTGGGCGAGGTGCTGCGACACGGTGGCTTGAGGAAGGCCGAGGCATTCCCAGATATGTTTGACATTGCATTCCTTGGTGCAGAGGCCGGCTACGATTTTCAGCCGCATGGGATGGCCCAGGACCTTGAGGATCTCGGCTTCGTCGATAAAATTTCTGGATTTGTCGAATTCTTCCATCGGGCCTCTCCCTCGGCACATTAAATAGTCACAAGTACTCTATATGATTGAAAGGGGTATTTGTCAAATACAAATTGTCTGTTTAGCGAAAGAGCTTCCTGCTGAAGTGACAGGAAGCGAGATGTCCCGGTTCCTTCTCCTCCAGGGGCGGGGGCTCCTCGCGGCACAATTGCTCGGCATACCGGCAACGCGTATGGAAAGGGCAGCCTGAGGGGATGGCGAGGGGGGATGGAATGTCACCCTGGAGGATGACTTTCCCGTGGCGCGCTTCGGGTCTGATGTGGGGGATGGCCGAGAGGAGGGCTTCCGTGTACGGATGGAGGTATTGGGAAAAGACCGCTTCCCTATTGCCGGTTTCGATGATTTTCCCCAGGTACATGATGGCGATACGGTCGCTCACATGGCGGATGACCGACAGATCATGGGCAATAAAGAGAAAAGAGAGGGCGAACTCTTCTTTCAGTTCCTGAAGAAGGTTGATGATCTGTGCCTGGATGGAGAGGTCGAGAGCTGATACCGGCTCGTCGGCGACAATCAGCCGGGGTCTGACTGCCAACGCCCGTGCTATGCCGACGCGTTGTCTCTGTCCGCCGGAAAACTCATGGGGATAGCGCTCATAATGATCTGCTGCGAGCCCCACCCGTCTCATCAGGTGTGTCACCTGGTCGCGTCGCTGTTTGCCCCGTGCGAGGCCGTGAATGGCAAGAGGTTCTCCGATGATCTCGCCGACCCGCATCCGGGGATTGAGAGAAGAAAAAGGGTCCTGAAAGATCATCTGAACATCTTTGCGAAAAGCGTTCCTCTCCTTCTTTGTCATCGTTGCCAGATCGTTGCCCCGGTAGGTCACACAACCGTCGGTCGGTTCTATGAGTCCGATGATGAGCCGGGCAGCGGTAGATTTTCCGCACCCGGATTCCCCGGCAATCCCGAGCGTTTCTCCTTCGGCCACTTCGAGGTCAACTCCGTCGACCGCCTTCAGGATGCGGGGGGCTCCGAAGGCACCACCGGCGACGGGAAAATATTTCTTCAGGGATTTCACTGAAAGAAGAGATGCGCTCATGGTAGTTGTCCGTGAAGTGTAGAGTGATCGACGCACGTTTCGGGGTTGTTCACTGGTACTTCCAGCACCGGACCAAATGACCGGTTCGGATCTCCCTGAAGGGTGGGGGCTCTCCACGACATTCCCATGTCCGTGCTGGACAACGATCGCAGAAACCGCACCCCTGCATGTCGGTGAGAAAGGCTGGTACCTGTCCAGGGATGGTTTTCAGTGGCTTCCCTGGCTCGATGCTTTGAGGCAAAGAGTTGAGGAGCCCTACCGTGTAAGGGTGGAGAGGGGTAGTGAACAATTCTTGTGTAGGGGCGTATTCCACGATCTTCCCGGCATACATGACGGCGGTCGCATCGGACCGTTCAGCCACGATGCCCATATCGTGGCTGATGAGGATCAGCCCCATTCGGGTTGCCTTTTGCAGCTGTCCGATAAGTTCAAGTATCTGCGCCTGGATGGTAACATCGAGAGCCGTCGTCGGTTCGTCTGCGATGAGGAGTTGCGGCTTGCAGGCAAGCGCCATGGCGATCATCACCCGTTGGCGCATGCCGCCGCTGAGTTGATGCGGATATGCGCCGAGCCGGTCGCTTGGCGAGGGAATGCCGACCTGTCGCAGTATATCGAGGGTTTCCTCCCGGGCCTCGTCGCGGGAGAGTTGCCGGTGGAAACGAAGTCCCTCGGCGATCTGGAAGCCAACAGTCATGACCGGATTGAGCGAGGTCATCGGCTCCTGAAAAATCATGGAGATGCTGTTGCCGCGAAGTTCCTGCATTTGCTGGGCGGTGAGCCGCAGAAGATCATGTCCACCGAAAAGGACTTCCCCCGCCACGATGCGACCCGGCGGAGGGACAAGTCCCATTACCGAGAATGCCGAGACGCTCTTGCCGCACCCCGATTCACCCACAATGGCGAGAGATTCGCCTTCCTTCAGAGAAAAGCTGACGGCGTCGACGGCCTTTACCGTACCACGGGGGAGGATGAAATGCGTGGAAAGATCTGTAACCTGCAGTAGCGTTGCCAAGGAATGCCCCGATCGGGTTCGTTCGTTGGAAATACATGGAGTCGTGAACCGCCGGCGTGCGGATGAACGGTTCACGTGTGTCAGGGTGGAAGTAATACCACGATTCCCCTGGCGGGGCAAACCCTTTATGCTGGTGACGCGAGGGCGCTTGTGGCAGAAGAAAGAAGAGATGAAAACTGGTGGCCAAAAATCTCGGGGAAATGAGCTGCATTATTCCTGAGCACTTCTTCGAAGAGAGGAACGAGGTCGGGATCAAACTGCGTTCCCGCATTGTCGTGCAATTCCTTGATTGCCACATCAAGCGCAAGGGCCTTGCGATAGGGGCGGTTGGAGGTCATCGCGTCAAAAGCATCGGCGATTGCGAGGATCCGTGATTCGAGAAGAAGCTCCGAAGCTGGAACGTTGTTGGGGTATCCCTGACCATCATACCGCTCATGGTGCTGGCCGATGCAGATCCTGACATCCTGAAGGAAATCGATAGGCTCCAGAATTTTCATGCCGATTATCGGGTGCTGCTGCAGGTTGTGGACGTCTTTTGGGGAAAGTTTTCCTTCTTTGTTGAGCAAGGAGAGATCAACGCCGATTTTGCCGATGTCGTGCAATATTGCAGCACGCTCGATGACCTGCAACCGCTCATGGGGAAGCTCAAGCTTCTTGGCCAGTTCGAGACTCAGATAGGTGACTCTCTCGGAGTGGCCGCGGGTGTAACTGTCGCTGGCCTCGACGGCGGAAACCAGTGCATGAATGGTGTTCATGTATGTTTTCTGCTGATCTTCATAAAGTTTGGCATTTTTGATGGCGATGCTTGCCTGGCCGGCGATGGTGGTAAGAAGGTCCAGTTCGTCGTTGTTGTAGACGGAGCTATCGATCTTGTTGACGACGGTAATGGTGCCGATGATCTCGTCCTTGAGCATCAGCGGAGCACAGATGAGGGTCTTTCTCTCGAAGCCCAGTGCGCTGAAACGATCGAATTCCGGGGCTTTGTTGATGTCGGCGATGAGGAGTGGCTTGCGATTGGCAATGACCCATGAAGAGACGCTCGACGGTTTCATCGGGATTTCCGCCCCCTCGGGAACGGTACTCTCGTGACCGAAGAGTGTCGTTACCTTCAGAGTGCGGTGTTCGGCATTATGAATGATGATATAACCTATCTGGGCATGGAGCGTCTCCATGGTTGTCTGCACGACCAGACTGAAGAGTTTGTGGATTTCCATGGTGGAATTGATTGCCAGCCCGACCTTGTAGAGGGTTGACAAACGGCCGACGGCATTTTCCAGATTTGTATTTTTGTCCTCAAGCTCCCCTGCAAGGTCGGCGATCTTGTAGTTCGCCTCTTCAATTTCTTCGATACGTTCCTCGAGGCTGATGTTGAGAGCTTCAATCTCCTGGATCTGCTCTTCGAGCTTCCGGTTCATGAGGTGGGTTTCGCGATGGTGGGCGAGTTTTTCCTGGGCTCGGGCGAGTTCACGCTCCTGGTTGATGGTGGCATCCATCATACTTCTGAACCGTTCGATCATGTGGCTGAAATGTTTCGTCAAATGACGCATTTCAGTACTGCTGGTGATGGTGACCTTAGCATCGAAGTTCCCATCTTCCAGTTGTTCCATCGAATAAATCAGCTTTCTGATTGGCCGGTCGACGTAAAACAGGAGGAATGTGTAGATGGTGATGACGATCAGGAACATCAGGAGGAGGGTCGAGAGAATGGCGGTATTCTTTTGCCTGGCAAAAAAGTCGTTCAGGTAATCATCGGAAAGCTCGATTTCCAGAATTCCAAGGATCTTCTTGGTGGAACCGTGGCACTCGAAACACTCCGATCCGTTCAGGATGGGCGAGAACAGATCATACAGGTTGCTGTCGCCTTTTGCGGAAACGTACAGTGGAGGGGCAGCCGGGATTCTCAGGTGGGACCGTTCCTCCTCGGGGATGATCCGGCCAATCTCGTTTCGGTCGGCAGAATTGAGAATTCTGCCGGATTCATCGACGATACGTACTCCTTTGAGAGGCTTCTGGCTGATGATGCGTGCAAAAGTCTTCTGGATTTCCGCCGAATGTCCGGAGCGCATGACATTGCTGATACTATTCTTGATGGTTTCAACGAGAATCGAGGTATGATGGCTGGCCACCAGGGTCAGCATCTCCCTTTGCATGTGGTAGTTGATAGACGCCACAATCAAGATGATGGCGATGACGATCGCGGCAACCAGCCCGAGAATTTTTATTTTAAGGGTATTCATTTGATGGGAAAGCTCCCGGATTTTGATGGGAGCAGACGTGAAACTACTCCATATGACCGAGGCAGTTGGGTGAATTGACGGTTAGTGATGGAGGGCATCTGTCAGCCTGCTTGCCGCCGGTCCACTAGTGGCGAATACTGCTAGAGCTTCGAAAATGGTGATATGCCTGCTTACAAGGAAACGCGCCGCCGCTGTATGTGCCTGCGATTTTCCGGGTAGCCGAAAAGCTTGACAAGTGGGAGCACTGAACCTATCATGCCAATCCTGTTCGGGATGCGCCAAAGAGAAAATAACAATTCTGCCGGTATCTTGTAAAGACATTTATTGGCTATTGTCCTCCTCAAAGCAGGTATTGTACCCATAAAATGAAACTGCCTTTATTTTACCCCTTTGCTTCACCGCAAAGAATGGGACAGGGGCTCACTTCCCGGCGCTTCCGGCTCCGGTCTTTCCTCCATCTCCCCGGTGACTGCCATCCCATGAAAGACCTCGTTCTGTTTTCATGCCGAATGGTTGCCAGCAAGCTGTTCGTATTCGGTCTTCCTCCGTTCAGAATCGATTAACGAACGTTGATGCGGAGCATACAAAATCGTTGACTTTCCGTCCGGATTTGTGATTGTATCAAAAAGTTTGAATAAGGAATTTCTTGATTGAAACTTTTCCCCGCAATTTTGCTGGTGATGCTGTTATTGGCTGGGAGCGCCGCTTCTCCGGCAGAGCGTCCTGCACAGATCAGGGTCGCAGTACTGAAAGGGGTGGAAAGCGTCAGGCTGGACGGCAAAGGAGTGCTTCTTTCCGATGAAAACGGTGAGACTGTGCGGAGCGGCTTGCCGGCCCAGATCAAACGGGTGGGGAGCAACCTGGCGGTAAACGGGAAGATGGTGCGCGCGCTGATTGCGTCTGCGGCGGCTACAGTCCAGGTAAATGGCAAGGGGTACCGCGGCATCATCGAGTGCACTGCTACTGACAAGGGACTGGTGGTTGTCAATGAACTCCCGTTGGAAGAATACCTGATTGGCCTCATAAATTGCGAAATATCTTCCCAGTGGCCGATGGAAGCGATTAAAGCCCAGGCGGTGATTGCCCGTTCCTATGCGCTCTACCAGAAAGAAACCAGGAAAAACGCCCTCTACCATCTGGAATCCACAGTGCTGGACCAGGTGTACGAGGGATGTGATATCGAAGACAGCCGGGCGGCCAGAGGAGTCAAGGAAACCGAGGGACAGATTCTCTCATACGGCGGCGCCGTCATTCAGGCATTTTACCATTCGAATTGCGGCGGCCATACCGAAGCTGCGGAAAATGTCTGGGGATATCCTCTCCCCTATCTTCAGGGCGTTGACTGTAAGTACTGCCTGGTAGCTCCTTCGGCGCGCTGGGAGCAGGTGCTTCCCCTGAAAAGACTCGAGGCGCAGCTGAAAAACGCCGGCTATCCCGTTTCGGGGCTCAGGGAGATATCCATCGTCGGGAGATTCCGCAGCGGCCGCATTTCCGAACTGGCACTCATTTCTGCGAAGGGACGGCTTACCATTCCCGCGGTCGTTTTCCGCAGGGAGATCGGTTACAGTGTCATCAAAAGCACAAATTTCGAAGTCCGGCAAGCTGGAAGTGACGTCATCTTTTCGGGGATCGGCTCCGGTCACGGGGTGGGCCTCTGTCAGTGGGGAGCAAAGCAGCGGGCGCTCGACGGCTTTGACTACCGGGATATCCTCGCGTACTACTATCCCGGTACCAAGCTGGAACAGATATATGGCAAGTAATCATGCTGCTGGATGAGTTCGACTACCACTTGCCTCCCGAGCTTATTGCCCAGGAGCCGTCTTCCCGCCGTGATGCAAGCCGCCTCCTGACAGTCGAACGAGTAACCGGCACCGTGAATGAGCGCCCCTTTGCCCGGATACCGGAGCTTTTCCGGAAAGGAGACCTCCTCGTCCTCAACGATACGCGTGTCATTCCGGCAAGGCTCTTCGGCCGCAAGGAGAGCGGCGGACGGGTGGAAGTGTTTCTCGTCAGGAAAAAGGCCGATCCCGGCGAACTCTGGGACTGTCTCATCAGGGCCTCCAAACCACCGCGGCCAGGCTCGCGCATCGTTCTCGCAGAGAACATGTGTGCCCGTGTCGAAGAGCGTGGGGAGGGGGAAACCTGGACCGTATCCTTCGTTCCGGGAGACGGTTTCACTGACTGGCTCGAACGCAATGGCGAAATGCCACTGCCTCCCTACATTAAGCGTGAGGGTGATGCCGTTGACCGGGAGCGTTACCAGACGGTATTTGCGCGGGTCAGCGGAGCAGTTGCCGCGCCTACTGCCGGTCTTCATATGACACCGGAGCTCATCGAGGATATCCGTCATCAGGGGGTAGAGATCGCTTCCCTTACGCTGCATGTTGGTCTCGGAACTTTCATGCCGGTGAGGGTTGATGACGTGCGGCAGCATCGGATGCATCGTGAATACAGCCGCATCCCGCCGGAAACGGCGGCGGCGGTCAATCGCAGAATCCGGGGGGAGGGGAGGGTGGTGGCCCTTGGCACTACCGTGGCCCGTGCCCTGGAACAGAGGGCTTCGGCTGACGGTATCGTTTCACCGGGGGAAGGGGATGCCGATATCTTCATTTATCCCGGATACCGTTTCAAGGCAGTAAGCGCACTGATCACCAATTTTCACCTGCCGAAATCCACGCTGTTGATGCTGGTTTCGGCCTTTGCTGGTAAGGACCTGCTGCTGCGCGCCTATGACGAGGCGATCAGCCGGGGTTTCAGGTTTTACAGCTACGGTGATGCCATGTTCATTTATTAACCCGGTTCTGGGTTTCGGGTTTGGAGTTTGGAGGTAAACTGCGAACTCCGGACACAGAACTCCGAACGAGATTTTTCTTGTCAGCAATCACTTTCAAGGTTATCAAGCAGGACGGGGCGACTGCAGCCCGGATCGGCTCTTTGACAACACCACACGGCAGGATCGATACTCCAATCTTCATGCCGGTCGGCACCCAGGCGACGGTAAAGTCGATGACGCCGGAGGAGTTGGGGGAGATTGGCGCCCAGATCATTCTTGCCAATACCTACCATCTCTATATCCGTCCCGGCCACGAACTGGTGGCGAGGCTTGGCGGCCTTCACGAGTTCATGCACTGGCAATGGCCGATCCTGACCGACAGCGGAGGGTTTCAGGTCTTCAGCCTCGGCGAGCTCCGCAAGATCACGGAAGGGGGTGTCAGGTTCCAGTCCCATCTGGACGGTTCCTACCATTTCATCTCTCCGGAGACTGCTACTACCATCCAAGAAGCGTTGGGAGGCGACATCATCATGTGCTTCGATGAGTGTCCTCCCCATCCGGCCAGCTATGCCTACGTACAGGATTCGCTGGCACTGACGACACGGTGGGCCAGGCGCTGCAAGGAGGCGAAAACTCGGGACGACCAGGCTCTCTTCGGTATTGTCCAGGGTGGAATGTACCGGGATCTCCGCGAGCGGAGCATTCTGGAGCTTCGGGACATCGGATTTGACGGATACGCCCTCGGCGGGCTCTCGGTTGGAGAAGAGAAGCCCCTTATGTATGAGATGATGGAATTCTGCGGGCCGCTCCTGCCGGCGGATCAGCCGCGCTATGTCATGGGGATCGGCGCGCCGGAGGACCTGATCGAAGGGATCAACGCCGGCTTCGACATGTTCGACTGCGTCATGCCGACGCGGAATGCGCGCAATGGCATGCTTTTTACTACGTTCGGCAGACTCAATATCAAGGGCGCCATCTATGCGGAGGACCGGCGGCCGATCGATCCGGCGTGCAGCTGTTACGTCTGCAGAAACTATAGCCGCGCCTATCTGCGGCACCTGTTCCGCTCGGGCGAGATCCTCGCTTCCCGGTTGAATACGTATCACAATCTGCATTACTATCTCTCCCTGATGGCGGCGGCGCGTTTAGCGATTGCAGCCGGAAGGTTCGGAGAGTTCAGACGGGAATTCTACGAGAATCTGCAGGGAGCGGAAAACGAAACGCAGGGTGGCATGACATAGAAGCGTCATGTTCCATTGGAGTAAAATACAGAACCAAGATAAAGGAGGACGGGGTGGAGAGAGTTTGAGCCGTTCTCTCCACGTTTCCGTCACCGAACAACGGAGGTTATGTCATGTTGGGTTTGGCTTTCGCAATGGGAACTCCTCCCGGGGGGCAGGGAGCAGGCGGTCAGTCGGCATTCATGAATCTGGTGCCATTGATCTTCATGTTCGCGATCTTCTATTTTCTTCTGATCCGTCCACAGCAGAAGAAGGCCAAGGAACATCGTTCCCTGCTCGACTCCCTTAAAAAGGGGGATGCAGTGGTGACTGCTGGTGGCATGCACGGCAAAGTTACGGCTATTGACGACAACGTAGTGACGCTGGAAATAGCCACCGGTGTGAACATCAAGATCAACAAAGGTTTTATTGCAACCCTGAACAAGAAAGATTAAACTATCGTTCCTTCTGCCGGCGCGGGTTCCTGGGGAAATAACCGAATAGCCATGGGGCCGCGACGCCGTCGCATTCCGCTGCCCGAAGTCCGTCGCAGTTATTGCTGAAACGTGTACATCTCTGAAGAATGATCCGGTAACGATGCAATTCGATGAAAGGAGCACCAACCCATGTCCAAGGGCCTTACCTGGCGTGTAAGCCTGATCCTGCTGTTTCTCGTTCTGTCGTTTTTCTATCTGACCCCGACACTCATGGCGAAACTCCCTCCCTGGTGGAAGGGGGTACTTCCCAAGGACAAAATCCATCTTGGCCTTGACCTGCAGGGTGGAACGCATCTCGTCATGGAAGTGGAAACCCAGAAAGCGGTGGAAGGGGCTCTTGACCTCATTGCCACCGACCTGGAGGATTCCCTGACTGCCCAGAACCTGCGTTTCAAACGAATTGCCAAGGCAGGGGCCGACCGGGTTCAGATTACTCTGTACGATAAAGGTAGTGCCGAGAGTGTCCAGAAACTGATCAAAAAGAAATATCCGGAAATGGAACTCCTTTCCCCCGTCGAAGAAGGCGGGTTCGTCAACCTATCGTTGCGGATGAACGAAAAAATCGCCCAGGATCGGAAGGACAAGGCGGTAGCGCAGGCCCTCGAGACCATCCGCAACAGGATTGACCAGTTCGGCGTCTCCGAACCGGTCATCGCCCGCGAGGGACTCAACGACATCGTTGTACAGCTTCCCGGCATCAAGGACCCGAAGCGGGCCATCGAACTTATCGGCAGGACCGCCCGCCTGGAGTTCAAACTGGTGGATGAAAACGTCACTCCATCCACCACGCCTCTTCCCGAGGACGATGAACTCCTCACGGAGAAAAGGATCGATCCCGCAACCGGTGCGGTTTCCGAAATTCCCCTCGTGGTGAAGAAAAAGTCGATGATTACCGGTGAACTGCTGACCGACGCCCAGGTGCGGATCGATTCCCAGTTCAACCAGCCGTACGTAGCAATCGAGTTCAACTCCACCGGCGCGAAACTGTTCGACCAGGTGACCGCCGCAAATGTGGGCAAACGGTTCGCCATCGTCCTCGACAATACCATCTATTCCGCACCGGTAATCAGGGAGCGGATCTCCGGCGGGAGCGCACAGATCTCAGGTTCTTTCACCGAAAAGGAAGCGTCGGATCTCGCCATTGTCCTGCGGGCCGGCTCGCTGCCGGCACCGGTCAAGATCATCCAGAACGTTACCGTCGGTCCTTCCCTTGGACAAGACTCCATCAATAAAGGGCTGCTGGCCGGTCTCGTCGGTGTGGCCCTCGTTGTCTGCTTCATGGCAATCTATTACAAGATTGCCGGGCTGGTGGCCAATATGGGGATGGTGCTCAATATCATCTATCTCATGGGTGCGCTGGCCGCCCTCGGAGCAACGCTGACTCTCCCGGGCATTGCCGCTATCGTCCTCCTCATCGGGATGTCGGTTGATTCCAACGTCCTTATCTTCGAACGCATACGGGAGGAGCTGCGGCTTGGCAAAACCCCCAAAGCAGGACTCGATGCGGGCTATGACAAAGCTTTTCTCACCATCATGGATTCTCATGTCACCACCCTCATCACCGCCGCGGTCCTCTTCCAGTTCGGTACCGGCCCGGTCAAGGGGTTCGCGGTTTCTCTCAGTCTCGGTATCATCATCAATCTCTTTACCTCGCTGCTGGCGACAAAAGTGGTCTTCGACTTTGTCCTTGCCCGCGCAAATGTAAAGAGACTCAGTATATAGGGGGGAAACATGGAATTGATTGGCAAGACCAGCATTGATTTTATCGGCAAACGGAACATTGCCTTCGTCATCTCGGGGATTATCGCCATCATCGGTATTATAGGCGTCATCCAGATTGCCCGGGGAGCCGCTAACATGGGGATCGATTTTTCCGGCGGTACCGCAGTTCAGCTCAAGTTCAGCCAGCCGGTGAGCATTGAGCAGGCAAGGGCGGCGCTGGCCAAGCATAACCTGAAAGAGGCCAATTTGCAGGAAATCAAAGAGGGGAACAAGCTCCTCATCAAGGTGGGTAGGACGACCCTTGCCCAGGGCAAGGTGGCTGACACCATTCAGGAAGTATTTTCCAAGGAGATTCCCGGCAATTCCTTCGTGGTGGAGAGTTCCACGGAAATAGGCCCCTCAATCGGTGACAAGCTCAGAAAGGACACGCTGATCGCGGTCTTGATATCACTTCTCGGCATCATCCTGTACATTGCCTGGAGGTTCGATTTCAAATTCGGCGTCGGAGCGACCGTGGCAACTCTCCATGACGTACTGGCGATGTTCGCGGTGTTCTTTATCATGGGGAAAGAGGTCAATCTCCTTTTCATTACGGCGGTTCTCACCATCGCCGGATATTCACTCACTGACACGGTGGTTGTGTTCGACCGGATCCGGGAAAACATCCACAAGAATATCAAAGAGTCTCTGCCGATTACCTTCAACCGCAGCATCAATGAAGTCCTCTCCCGGACGATTGTTACTTCCCTGACCGCTTTTCTCTCGGCAATGTCCCTCTTTTTCTTCGGCGGCGAAGTAATCCACGATTTCGCTTTTGCCCTGGTGGTGGGGATTGTCGTTGGTACCTATTCCTCCGTTTTTGTCGCAAGTCCGATAGTTGTTGTCTGGGGGAACCGCGTCGGCCGCGAGCGGACGGCGTAACGGCTGCTGCATGGGCTTATTCAAGTGAATCAAGGAGGATTTCGCGTTGAAGAAGGAAACCGTACTCGGCATGGTGGTTGCTCTTCTTGTTGGCGTACTTGGCGGATATCTCATTTTCAGCATCAGCACCCAGAAAGAAAACCCCGCGGTTTCCGGCGCGCTGCCGGTCGGAGGTGGTTCGCCGACCGACTATCAGTCGCGCATCGCCGAGGCTGAAAAGATTGTCGCAAAGGAACCGAGGAACGTCCAGGCATGGATCCAACTTGGCAATGATTACTATGATACCGAACAGCCCCAGAAGGCAATCAGCGCCTATTCCAAGGCTCTGGAGCTGAATCCGACCAATACGAGCGTCCTTACCGATCAAGGTGTGATGTTTCGCAGAGTAGGCTGGTACGACAAGGCTATTGCCAATTTCGAAAAGGCGCAGAGCATTGATCCCACGCATCTGCAGAGTCTCTATAATCTCGGTGTGGTTTATGCCGAGGACCTGAAGCAGCCCGACAAGGCGATTCAGGCCTGGACCCGCTACTTGGCGCTTGATTCAATCAGCCCGACAGCACAACAGATTAAAAGAATGGTTGACGAACTGAAGGCCATGCCGGCAACGAACAAAAAATAGATCTTGTACAACCCCGCTTCAGTGGGGTTTTTTTTTGCCCACCGGTATATCCCGTGGGGACAGGAGGAGATGCTTGATATCTGGCCGGGAAAAACGCTGGCGCATCAGGGAACCCGATCCTGCCTCTGTGGCAGGGTTGTCGGAGACGGGGCTCTTTTCTCCCTTTACGGCAAGGCTCTTGGTCAATCGGGGAATTACGGAGCCGGCCGCTGCGTCACGCTTTGTTTCCGCGGTTCTCGGTGATCTCCACGACCCGTTCCTTTTCTCAGGTATGGAAAGGGCGGTCGAGCGCCTGGTCCTTGCCGCCCGCAAAAGGGAACGGGTCTGTGTCTATGGTGACTACGACGTCGACGGGGTTACCGCGGTAGCCCTTCTTACCCTGTTCTTCCGCAGTGTCGGCATTGATTGCTTTTACCACATTCCCCGGCGCATGGAGGACGGCTATGGCCTTTCCATCGATGGAATCGGTAGCGCCGTCGAAAGAGGAGCCAAGGTGATTGTCACCGTTGACTGCGGGACCACAGCGGTCAAGGAGGCACTCTACTGCAGGGAAATCGGGGCGGACATCATCGTCACCGACCACCATATGCCCGGTGACGATTTGCCGGAAGCCCTGGCACTCATCAATCCTCTGCAGAAAGGCTGCCGGTTTCCATTCAAACAGCCCGCGGGAGTCGGCGTAGCGTTTAACCTGGTCATTGCCCTCCGAAACAGACTCAGGTCGGCTGGCTGGTTTGCCGGGGTGCAGGAACCCGATGTCAGGGAATTCCTGGACCTCGTGGCACTTGGTACCGTTGCGGACATGGTACCACTCCTCGACGAGAACCGCGTCTTTGTCAAGTACGGGCTCACGGCCCTGAGTACTACTCCAAGGATCGGAATCAAGGCGCTCAAGGAGGTTGCCGGAGTGAGCGGTGACGTCGGCTGCGGAGCTATCGGCTTCCGTCTGGCGCCGCGGCTCAATGCGGCAGGGAGGTTGGAGAACGCGGCCCTCGGTGTGGAGCTGCTCCTCTGTGAAGACCCGCAACGAGCTGCGGTTCTTGCAGCAGAGCTGGATGCAAACAATGCGGCTCGCCAGGCCCTGGAACAGGAGATCCTCCAAGAAGCTCTTGCCATCGTAGCGAATTCACCGGTGTACAGGGACAGGAAAAGCATTGTCCTCGCATCAGAGGACTGGCATCCCGGGGTGATCGGTATTGTCGCTTCCCGGATCGTCGACGTCTACCACCGTCCGACGGTGTTGATTGCTCTCCAGAACGGAAGTGGTCGCGGTTCCGCCCGCAGCATTCCCGGCTTTCACCTCTACGATGCACTTCATGCCTGTTCGGAGCATCTGGTAAAATTTGGCGGGCACAAATACGCTGCCGGACTCTCGATCGACGAAGCAACCCTGACCTCATTTGTGGCCCAGTTCGAAGAGATTGCATCCGGTCTCCTTACCCCGTCCGATCTGACTCCGGAACTCGTCATTGACGGAGAACTTCACCCCTCGCAGATCAGCGCAGGACTGGTAGAGGAAATCCGAGCACTTGGACCCTTCGGTATCGGCAATCCGGAACCGTCGTTTGTCATGAGGGACATCGAAGTACGTGAACACCGGTTGATCAAGGAACATCATCTCAAGCTGAGACTGCAGGCGGGGAAGAATCGCTTCGATGCCATCGGGTTCAATCTCGCGCGCAAGAGAGGTGCGGGCGAGGGGCGGGTCGACATTGCTTTCACCCTGGAAACGGACGGATTGCCCGGCAGATTCCCCTGTCAGCTACGGTTAAAGGACATCAAGGCATCGGGGATGGCCTCATGGGAGACTGAGGTCTGTACCGAACAGGGAAAATAGCGAAGGGAGAAATTCGTCGGATACTGATCCATGTTCGGCGGGATTCGCGGTGGAGGTTTCATGCAACGGCAAGACCGGTTCGATCGGGCAGACCGGGTCATCACCATCGGGTTCTGGATAAACGCGCTCCTCATGGTGATGAAGCTTCTGGCCGGCCATTTCGGCCGCTCCGAAGCTGTCTTTGCCGATGGGCTGGAGAGTGCCTGTGATTTCGTAGCCCTTCTTTCTACCATGCTGGCGCTACGTGTCGGACGCAAGCCTTTTGATGCCACCCATCCCTATGGTCACGGCAAGGCGGAGAGCATATCAGCCATCCTCGTTTCCCTCATCATTGTCGGCACCGGGGTGATGATCCTCGGCAAGACGGTTCATACCATCGCCGATGCCGTGTATGAGACTCCCCGGTTTATGGCGGTTGCGGCAGCGATCGTTACCATCGTCGTCAAGGAGTGGCTGTATCGCTTTTCCGTCGGGGTCGGCGGACGTCTCGAGAGCCCGGCTGTCCTGGCCGTCGCCAAGGACCACCGCAAGGATGCACTCACCTCAATCGCCACTTTCATCGGGGTTACCGGCGCATTTTTCGGTGCGAACCTCATGGATCCCCTTGCTGCCGGACTTACAGCCTTCTTTATCTTTCACATCGGGTACGAGACTTTCCGCGGCGCAATTCATGATCTGATGGATTCCCGCCCGCCGGCAGAACTCATGAATGCCATCACCGGCCTGGCCGAGGGAGTTTCCGGAGTTGAGCATGTTCATGAAATCCGGGGGCGCCGTTCCGGCCAGTATGTCATCGTCGATCTCAAACTTGAGATGGATCCGCTGATGACGGTAAAACGGTCCCACGACATTGCAACCACGGTCAAACGGCTCATCTTCGAGCGCTTTCCCAATGTGGGAGATGTCATGATCCATGTGAATCCCCACAAAGAGGAGCACGAGGACATGATCAGGCTGTGATGGGATCGGGATTGCCGGCGGTCCCCTGCGGCCGCAGATCATTGTGCTTGTGCCGATACCAGTGACATGTCAGCATCATGTCTGGAAGAATCAAGAGATATGCGCGACAACCATGGACTGGTGCATCGACGTGAGATGATGTGGCCAGCCGGTTCCCGAGCTTCTTCGAAGCGAAGAGCCGACATGTCTACTGGTGGTCCGTAGCATGCCTGCAGAAGAGAAAGCTGTGCACGATCGTGAAAGAAAAGCCCGCTTGCGCGGGCTTTCGGCTTTCCGGGGGAAACCCCGCCCTCTTACCCGTTCACTGCTGCGGATACGATCTCGGTGGCAAGTACGAGACGCCCATCCTCGTCTGCAATGCTGTGAGAGCCGTGCTCGATGAGCTCATAGAGCCGGAGGTACTTTTCCACTTCCCCGGGTTGGCTGGTCTTTCTGCCGAAAAACTTGCCCGGATGGATGAAAACATCGGTAACCGCCCGATCGTCACAGATGGCGAAGTCACATGAGCTGTGGGTACTGCGTCCGCTGAAATCGCTGGTGGCGGGGAGTTCGTCACGCCAGGCAATGCACACGTCGATATTATCATGGTGCTGCACAAGGAGTATTCTCTGGGTCTCCGGGTCGGCTAGCTCTTCCCGTCCCATGACGAAGATGCGGGTGATCCTGACCCCCTCGGTCCAGGGTGCGCAGGTTGGACTGATAAAAGTTGAGAAGCGTCCCTTTGCTCCCCCATCCGCTCGTCACCGGGTCTACCGCCTTGATGGTACGAGTTGCCTGGTCGGCAAGCTTGGCCCCTTCCAGGTAGAATTCGGTTTCGTCCAGTGGGATGTACCCCTGCTGGAGGAGACCCACGGTTCTCATGGCGCCTGCCAGTAGTTCGTGGGCGCGAGCCTGACACTCGGAATCGCTGATGCGCGCCAAGGCCGTCGGAATCTCGTGGGCCTGGTGGTAGCGCATCTCAAGGGCGTCCCGGGTCCTTTCGATTTCCTCCCGCACCAGCCATGTAACGAGGGAGAGGAGAATCCCCACGGCGAAGATGACGTTTGCCGCCTCCTGGTTATGAAGGACCCCGTGGAAAAAAATGGCAAGCCCGGCACTGACCAGGAACTCGATAAAGACGGCCATTTCCTGGATCTTTTTTATGAATTTCATGTGTACCTCCTTGATTCCATTTATCGCGCACTGTTTGTGACAGCCAATAAAAAAGCCGGGCAGCCGAACATCTGGTAGACATTTCGGCGACCCGGCTGTCTCGATGAGACCCGTGGGCTTTCCGTCCCATCCTCGCGGAAGGTTTAGTCGTATCGTCTATCTACAGGTCGGCAGTCCTGCCGGTCCCTGCTGCAAATCTCTGTGGATATGTGCCCCACCATACCCGATCCCTCAGGAAAAGTCGAGGCAGGGGGGGAGGTGCGGCAAAACCGCCGGTACTGAATCTCACTTTGCGGCCTCCACCATAAGCTCGGAGATGAGTCTGGTGAAGCGAAGCGGGTCCTTGATGGCAGAACCTTCTGCCAAGAGTGCCTGATCAAGCAGGAGTTCGCAGTAGCCGGCAAGCTTGGCGCTCTCCTTGTCAGCGGCGTACATGCGGGCAAGGGCCTGCATGAGGGGGTGGTCCGGGTTGAGTTCGAGGATCCTCTTCGTTTCCGGCACTTCCTGGTTCATCGCTTTGAGAATCCGCTCCATATGCGGAGAGAGGCCATGCTGGTCGGAAACCAGGCAGCAGGCGCTCTCGGTGAGGCGTCCGGAGATGCGTACCTCCTTGACCCGATCCTTCAGTTTGTCGGCGATGCAGTCGAGGAGTCCCTTGTACTCTTTTTCAGTTTCCTCCTTACGGGCTTCCGTGGCCTTTTTCTCTTCCGCTCCCTCCAGTTCCAGGTCACCCCGGTCGACCGCTTTCAGTTTCTTCCCGCCGTATTCGAAGAGGGCCTGCACCACCCATTCGTCCACGGGGTCGGTCATGAAGAGGACCTCGAACCCTTTGGTGCGCAGTGCCTCGAGGTGCGGTGAGTGCTCCACCACCCGGCGGCTGTCGCCGGTAATGTAGTAGATATCCTTCTGTTCCGCAGGCATCCGGTCAACATACTCTTTCAGGGAAACAAATTCGCCGGCTACGGTCTTCGAGCTTTCGAAGAGAACGAGATCCTGGAGTTTCTCCCTGTTGGCGTGGTCGAAGTGGAGCCCTTCCTTGAGGACCGGGCCGAATTCCTTGTAGAAGGTGAGGTACGTATCCTGCTCCTTCTCCTTCATTTCAGCGAGGGTGGCAAGGATCTTCGCCACCAGGTTCTTTTCGATCCGGCGGATCTGCACGTCTTCCTGGAGGATCTCCCGGGAAACGTTGAGGGGAAGATCGCTGGAATCGACCACCCCCTTCACGAAGCGGAGGTAATCGGGGAGGAGATGTTCGCAGTTGTCGGTGATGAACACCCGTTTCACATAGAGGTGTACCCCGCGCTTCTTTTCAGGCATGAAGAGGTCGAAGGGTTTCCGAGTGGGAAGGTAGAGCAGTGCCCGGAACTCGCTCACCCCTTCCGCGGCGTAGTGGATCGTTTTGAGCGGCTTTTCGAAGTCGTGGGAGATGTGTTTGTAGAACTCCTCGTACTCCTCGTCGCTGATCTCCCCCTTTGCCCGGGTCCAGATCGCCTTCATCGAGTTGAGGGTCTCTTCGACGGTCCTTTCGATCTCGCCTCCCCCTTCGATGACCTTGCCGTCCACCCCGGTGGCCGGTTCGGTGCGCGTAACATCCATGACGATCGGGTACTGGACGTAATCGGAGTATTTCTTGATGATGGAGCGGATTCGCCATTCATCCAGGTATTCCTTCAACTCTTCCTTGAGGTGGAGAGTGATCTCGGTGCCGCGGGTCTCCTTTACACACTCTTCGATGGTATAACTGCCGTCCCCAGTGGATTCCCAGCGGCATGCGGAGTTCTTGTCACCGGCCCGGCGCGTGACGAGGGTTACCCGGTCGGCTACCATGAAAGCCGAATAGAAGCCGACGCCGAACTGGCCTATCAGCTCGGGATTGTCGGTCGTTCCCTTCCCCTTGATGCTGTCGAGGAAGGCACGGGTGCCGGAACGGGCGATGGTCCCGATGTTTTCCTCGACTTCGCCGATACCCATGCCGATGCCGTTGTCGCTGATGGTCAGGGTGCCGTTTTGCTTGTCGGCACTGATCCTGATCTTCCATTCGGCGTTTCCCTCGAGGAGGGCCTCGTTGGAGTGGGACTCGAAACGGACTTTATCGATGGCGTCCGAGGCGTTGGAGACGAGTTCCCTCACGAAGATATCGCGGTTTGAGTACAGGGAATGGATGACAAGGTCGAGAAGTTGCTGGACCTCGGTCTGGAATTGCTTGGTTATCCTGGCCATTGATTGGTGGTCTCCTTTTCTGTGCACGGGAATCTGTCTATTGAGCAACATAATCATCATGATGGTTCTTTGCAAGGTGGTGCGTCATTTTTTTCAATTTCAGGAGCTGCCGGCCATTTCTTGACAGTAATATACCGCTGTGTTACCTTACTCCAATTATGCCGCAGCCTGCGGGAGAACCCATGTATTGCCCCGATTTCCCTACATTCCGAACCCTTGCCGAGCAGGGCAACCTCATTCCTGTCTATCGCGAGATCATGGCCGACATGGACACGCCGGTCTCCGCCTTCCGCAAGATCGACGACGGCCGGTTTGCCTTCCTCTTGGAGAGTATCGAGGGGGGGGAAAAGTGGGCCCGCTACACCTTTCTCGGTGCTGCTCCCTCGGTGGTCATCCGATCCCGCGGCAATGAAGTGGAGGTGGTCAATGCCGACGGGAGCGTGGAGGGTGCAGAGGTTGACGATCCGCTGAATTTTGTCCGGCGCGAACTTGCGCGCTACACGCCGGTGGATCTGCCGGGGCTTCCCCGGTTCTTCGGCGGTGCGGTCGGTTATCTCGGCTACGACATGGTGCGTCATTTCGAGACTCTTCCCACTGCCAAACCGTCAGTTATCGATGCCTGGGACGCCTATTTCGTCGTTACCGACACCATTCTCATCTTCGACAACGTCCGCCAGAAGATCAAGGTGGTGTCCAATGCCCACCTCGACGGTGGCAGGGCGCCGGAAGAGGCTTACGCCGAGGCGCAGGCAAAAATCGACTCCCTGATCGACAAGCTGAAGGCCCCCCTACCTTCTGCAGCCCCCATTCCAACGAAGAAACGGGTTGCCTTCGCCTCCAACGTTGCCCGGTCCGATTTCGAGGGATGGGTGACAAGGGCCAAGGAATATATCCGGGCCGGCGACATTTTTCAGGTCGTCCTTTCCCAGCGGTTCTCGGGAGAACTGACAGTCGATCCTTTCGATATCTACCGGGTGCTGCGCACTCTCAACCCCTCTCCCTACATGTTTTTTCTCCGCCTGGATGATACTGTTGTTGTCGGCGCCTCGCCGGAAGTCATGGTCCGAAAAGAGGGGGCGAAGGTCGAGCTTCGCCCGATAGCCGGTACCCGTCCCAGGGGCGTTGATCCCGAGGAAGATGGCAGACTGGCGCAGGAGATGCTCGAAGACCCGAAAGAGCGGGCCGAGCACATCATGCTGGTGGACCTGGGGCGCAACGATCTCGGGCGGGTCTGCACCATTGGCAGTGTCCGGGTTTCCGAGCTAATGGTGGTGGAGCGCTATTCCCACGTGATGCATATTGTCTCCAATGTCCTGGGTGAGCTGCAGGATGGGAAGGATGCTTTTGACGTGGTACGGGCCACCTTTCCGGCAGGGACACTTTCCGGTGCTCCCAAGGTGCGGGCCATGGAGATCATCGACGAGCTGGAGCCGGTGCGTCGCGAGGTATACGGCGGTGCGGTCGGGTATTTTTCCTTTTCCGGCAACATGGACCTGGCCATCGCCATCCGCACCCTGGTCATCAAGGACGGCCGACTGCATCTCCAGGCCGGAGCGGGCATTGTTGCCGATTCCGACCCCGCTGCCGAGTGGCAGGAGACGGTCAACAAGGCAATGGCGGTGGTGAAGGCAATCGAGACGGTGGAAGAGGGACTGGATTGAGGTTGATATGCTGCTGATGATCGACAACTACGACTCCTTTACCTATAACCTGGTCCAGTATTTCGGTGAACTGGGGGAGAAGGTGGCGGTGTTCCGCAACGACAAGATCACGCTGGACGAGATCGAGGCGCTTGCCCCGCAGCGGATCGTCATCTCTCCGGGGCCCTGTTCTCCCAGCGAGGCGGGGATATCTCTTTCCCTCATCGAGCGCTTTGCCGGCACGATTCCCCTGTTCGGGGTCTGCCTCGGCCATCAGGCCATTGGCCAGGCCTTTGGCGGCAGGGTTGTGCGCAGCGGCTACCTCATGCACGGCAAGACATCCCTCATCCACCATGACGACCGAGGGCTTTTCACGGGGCTTGCCAACCCCTTCGAGGCTACCCGCTACCACTCTCTGATTGTGGAGCGGGAATCTCTCCCCGACTGCCTGGAGGTCACCGCCTGGGTGGCGGAGGGGGAGATCATGGGGCTCCGGCACAAGGAGCTGCCGGTCTGGGGGGTGCAGTTCCATCCGGAATCCATCCTTACCGTGGAAGGGATGAACATCCTGCGGAATTTCCTGGAAATGTCACGATCATAGAGGCGGGGCGTACTGTGCCCCAACTGGAGAATCGCGTGATCAAAAAAGCCATTGCCAAAGTTGTTGAAAGGGAAAACCTCACCGAAGGGGAGATGATCGAGGTCATGGACCAGATCATGTCCGGAGAAGCGACGCCGGCCCAGATCGCCGGCTTCATCACCGCACTCCGGATGAAGGGGGAAACGGTGGAGGAAATTACTGGCGCCGCCCGGGTGATGCGTGACAAGGTCACCCCGATCCGCGTAGGGAAGCAGGTCCTCGACATCGACCGCGACGACATTAATATCGATCTGGAGACGGTCCTCGACGTGGTCGGCACCGGCGGCGACGGTACCAATACCTTCAACGTGTCCACCACCGTCGCTTTCGTGGTCTCCGCCTGCGGGGTGAAGGTGGCGAAGCACGGCAACCGCTCGGTCTCCTCCATCTGTGGCAGCGCCGACGTGCTTGAGGCGCTCGGCGTGAATCTGGATGTCACTCCCGAGATGGTAGAACTCTGCATCAACGAAATCGGCATCGGCTTCCTCTTCGCCCCGGCCCTGCATGGTGCCATGAAGTATGCCATCGGTCCGCGCAAGGAGATCGGTATCCGTACCATTTTCAACATTCTCGGCCCGCTAACCAACCCTGCCGGCGCCGGTTGCCAGGTACTCGGCGTCTATAGGGACGATCTCGTGGAGCGTCTTGCCCACGTCCTCCACAAACTGGGGTGCAGGAGGGGATTCGTGGTTCATGGCCAGGACGGCATGGACGAAATCACCCTCACCGCGCCGACCCGCATCGCCGAGGTGACTCCGGAGGGGGTCTGTGTGAGCACCGTTACACCGGAAGATTTCGGTTTTAGACGTTGCAGCATGGTGGAGCTCCGGGGAGGTGACGCCCGGGGGAACGCCGCCATTGTCCGTGCCATTCTCGAAGGGGAGAAGGGACCGAAGCGGGATACCGTGCTCCTCAATGCAGCCTATGGACTCGTTGCCGCCGGACGTGCCGCGACGCCGACCGACGGCATCGTTGCAGCCGCCGAGGCGATCGACGCCGGTCGGGCGTTGCGACAGCTGCAGCGACTGGCGGAGAAAACCAACGAGTGATGGCGGAGCGTCGTTTCCGCCGCCAGGACGTTGAGGCCGTACTCTCCATGACCGGATGGGATACCCGTGCACGACACACCTGACATACTGAAGAAAATCATCGCCCATAAACGCGAGGAAGTGGCTGCCGCGAAGGCCGTCCAGCCTCTGGTGGAACTCGTGGGCCGCCTGGCCGATCTCGAGGACCAACCGCGCGGATTTGTCCGGGCATTGCGCGATGCCGCCGAATCCGGCTGGACACCGATCATTGCGGAAGTGAAGAAGGGGTCTCCCTCGAGGGGGATTATCAGGACTGACTTCGACCCTCTGACCATTGCCGCCACCTATGCCGAGAACGGCGCCACCTGTCTCTCGGTCCTGACGGACGAGCATTTTTTTCATGGCCATCTCCAGTTCCTGGCGCTGGTCCGTGAGCAGGTCCGCCTTCCCCTGCTGCGCAAGGACTTCATCTGTGATCCCTATCAGGTGTATGAGGCGAGGGTTGGCGGTGCGGATGCCATTCTGCTCATTGCCGCCATGCTCGATCTCCCCCGGCTACGGGAGTTCTGCGCCCTTGCCCGTGAGCTCTCCCTGGACGTGCTGCTGGAAGTCCACGACGAAGCGGAGCTGGATATGGCTCTCCAGACCGACTGCGAGCTGATCGGCATCAATAACCGTGACCTGCGCACCTTTGCCACGAGTCTCTCGACCACCGAGCGGCTGGCCACCTGCATCCCCGGTGACCGTCTGATCGTCGCTGAAAGCGGCATCAATTCCAGGGGTGACATCGTCCGTCTCCAGCGGGCCGGCGCCCGGGCGTTCCTGATCGGGGAGTCCCTGATGCGCGAGGAGGATATCGGGGCAAAACTGCGGGAGCTTCTCGGCGAAGAGTGACACAGCTTTGCATATTTTCCCCCTGTGGAGGAGCAATGAACACGAAAATCATGCTGCCGGAAGACCGGATACCCAGGCAATGGTACAACATCATTCCCGATATGCCGGAGCCGCTGGCGCCGGTGGTCCACCCGGCCACCCTGCTGCCGGTAACGCCGGATGATCTGCTGCCGCTCTTTCCCATGGGGCTGATTGAACAGGAGGTGTCTTCGCAGCGCTGGATCGATATCCCCGACGAGGTCCGGGACATCTACAGGCTCTGGCGTCCTGCCCCCCTGTATCGGGCCCATCGGCTGGAGCAGGCCCTCGGTACGCCGGCCCGGATCTACTATAAGTATGAGGGGGGGTCGCCTGCCGGTTCTCACAAGCCGAATACCGCAATCCCCCAGGCCTACTACAACAAGGTTGCCGGGACCCGGCGGATCGCCACCGAGACCGGCGCCGGCCAGTGGGGCTCCTCCATGTCGCTGGCGTGTCAGATGTTCGGGCTGGAGTGCACCGTGTACATGGTCAAGGTCTCCTTCAGCCAGAAGCCGTACCGCAAGAGCATGATGCAGCTCTGGGGGGCGGAGGTGATCGCGTCGCCGTCAATCCGTACCAACGCCGGTCGTTCTATCCTGGCGAGGGACCCGGAAAGCAACGGTTCGCTGGGGATCGCCATCAGCGAGGCGGTTGAGGATGCCGCCACCCGCGAAGATACCCGCTATGCCCTGGGGAGCGTCCTGAACCACGTATGCATGCACCAGACGATCATCGGCCTCGAGGCGAAGGAACAGCTCGCCATCGCCGGCGACTACCCTGACGTCGTGATCGGCTGCCACGGCGGCGGATCCAATTTCGCCGGCATTGCCTTTCCCTTTGCCGCGGACAAGGCGAACGGGAAGGACGTGCGGATCGTGGCGATGGAGCCGACCAGCTGCCCGACCCTGACGAAGGGAGTTTACGCCTTTGATTACGGCGATACGGCCAAAATGGCGCCGATCGCCAAGATGTACACCCTCGGCCACGACTTCATGCCGCCGGGGATTCATGCCGGCGGCCTCAGGTACCACGGGGCCTCGCCCCTCGTCTCTCAACTGGTCCATGCCGGTGTGGTGGAAGCAAAGGCCGTACCGCAAGTCGCCTGTTTCGAGGCGGCAGTGCAGTTTGCCCGCAGTGAGGGGATCATCCCGGCGCCCGAATCGTCCCATGCCATCCGTGGGGCTATCGACGAAGCACTGCTTGCCAGGGAGGAGGGAAGGGAACGGGTCATCCTCTTCAACCTGTCCGGGCATGGCCATGTCGATATGTCTGCGTACGATGCCTATTTCAGCGGCCAACTGGAGGATTACGAATATCCCGAGGCCGCAATCAAGAATTCGCTGGCACATCTGCCGAAGATTTCCCTCTAAGGAAGGGTGCATGAGGAGGGGCTGTCAGGGGAACAGTGGCGGTTTCCCCGGGGAAGGATGCGCTCCTGACAGTCACGACCATGTGCAGGGCTGGATTTCTATGGTCAGGGTCAAGATATGCGGCATTACGAATCTCCATGATGCCCGGCAAGCCGTGGAGGCAGGGGCCGACGCGCTCGGCTTTGTATTCTACGAAAAATCCCCCCGTTTTGTAACGCCGGCAACGGCAGGGGAAATCATTGGAGGACTACCCCCTTTCGTCCAGATGGTCGGTCTGTTCGTGAACGCTGCCAGTGATGATGTCAATCGGACCGCCGACCTCTGCGGACTCGACGTTGTCCAGCTCCATGGCGACGAGACTCCCGAATACTGCGGACAGATCGCCCGAAGAGTTATCAAAAGCTTCAGGATAAAGGATATGGCCAGCCTCGACGCCATCAATGCATACTCCGTTGCCGGGTATCTTCTCGATGCCTGGTCTCCGGACGCCTACGGCGGGACCGGCCGGACCTTCAACTGGGACGTGGCAGAGATTGCCAAGCGGTACGGCACGGTCATTCTTGCCGGTGGCCTCGACCCTGACAATATCCGTCAGGCGGTGGACCGGGTGAAGCCTTACGCTGTTGATGCTTCCAGCGGGGTGGAGATGGCTCCCGGCAGAAAGGACCCGGCAAAAGTGCGTGCTTTCATCGGTCGGGCAAAGGGTGTGTGCTGCTCTGGAGCGTAACGCAATCTTCACGATACAGGTGTTAAAAACGGGCTTCTTTCCCTATACGACGCGCTCTCTTCTGATGGAATCGACTCCAATCCATTTCCCTGCGACAGCCTGCGCGACTACTGGAGATACATATGAAATTACCCGACAAGCAGGGCCATTTCGGCCAGTTCGGCGGCAAATACGTCCCGGAAACCCTTATTCCGGCCCTTCGGGAACTGGAAGAGGCGTACGGACAGTACCGGAACGACAGGGAATTCCGTCAGGAGTTCACCTACTACCTCCGTCAGTACGTGGGGCGTCCCAGTCCCCTCTATTTCGCCGAGAAGTTGACGAAAAAGCTGGGTGGCGCGCGGATCTACCTTAAGCGGGAAGACCTGAACCACACCGGCGCCCACAAGATCAACAATACGATCGGTCAAGGCCTCCTGGCAAAGCGGATGGGGAAAAAACGGGTCATTGCGGAGACCGGTGCTGGCCAGCATGGGGTGGCGACCGCGACGGTAGCAGCCCTGCTGGGAATGGAGTGCGAGGTTTTCATGGGGGAAGAGGATATCCACCGCCAATCCCTCAATGTTTTTCGCATGAAGCTCCTCGGTGCCACAGTAACACCAGTCCTGGCGGGAACGGCAACTCTCAAGGACGCTATGAACGAGGCGCTGCGCAACTGGGTCACGTATGTAGACACCACTTTTTATGTGATCGGTACTACCGCCGGTCCCCATCCCTATCCCATGATGGTACGCGATTTCCAGTCGGTCATCGGTCGGGAGGCTAAGGTGCAGCACCGCACAGCCGAGGGGAGACTCCCCGACTATCTGGTGGCATCGGTCGGGGGCGGAAGCAACGCCATGGGTCTTTTTTATCCCTTCCTCGGGAACCGAGAAGTGCGGTTGATCGGGGTTGAGGCGGCAGGGCATGGAATCCCTACTGGCAAGCATGCGGCTCCCCTCTGTGCCGGGAGCGTGGGGGTGCTGCATGGCAACAAAACATATCTGCTCCAGGATGGTTTCGGCCAGATTGCCCATGCCCATTCCATTTCTGCCGGGCTTGACTACCCCGGCGTCGGTCCCGAGCATGCCTGGCTCAAGGATTCGGGCCGTGCTTCCTACGTGTCGGTAACCGATGCCGAGGCACTGGAGGGTTTTGTGGTCCTGACCCGCGAGGAGGGAATTCTCCCGGCTCTTGAGTCGTCCCATGCCATCGCCCATGTGCTGAAAATGGCCCCCACGCTTCCCCAGGACGCAACCATTGTCGTATGCCTGTCCGGTCGTGGAGATAAGGATATCCATACAGTTGCCGAAGCCATGGGGATTTCCCTGCAGTAATAGGGGCATTGTTGAAGAAAATCGTAACGTCAGCATAGTGTAACATGTTGAAATAAAAGGAAATTGTAAAATAATGGTTTGACAGGACCGTCGTTCTCCTGTACAATGTTTCTCGCTTGGATTATCTCAGGCAAAGCGAAAGGACCTCCGTGGTCCTTTCGGCGTTTTACGACTTTGCTGCCACCTCCCGGTGGTTGGTATTGTTACTTCATTACATGGGGAAGCCAAGGTTCGACGTATCGGCTTCTACACCAGACGAAAGGAGGTTTAGCCGGAAAGATACTCCGCATCACTGAGGGTCTGAAAGACCGTCCGGCAAAGCTGAAGACACCGACAAAAAAAACTATGAAAAAAACAGTATTTATTCTGGCAGTCATGCTACTGCCCACCGTGTCCTGTGACCAGTCCCACGTGCGCCAGTCGCAGACTCCATTGGTTGCAGGGGATTCGGAACTTGACAGGGAAATTCGACGGGTTATGGAACAGGGTATCAATCTGGATGAGAGAAAGAGGCAGGTTCCGGCCATAGCCGCGGCTTTTGCCCGCCGCACCGATGCCAAGCGGGCGCGCTGGCTTGCCGCTCTCTGCTACGTGAAAACTCTTGGTACGACATTTATGCCGCTAGACATTGCTGAAATCGCCTTGGCGGAAACCGGGGGACACGGCCTTTCCGGTAAAGCGGTATCGCAGAAGGGTGCTCTCGGCGTTTGGCAATTGATGCCCCATCGGGCAAAGAGCCACGGATACGAGCCCGAAGAAATGGCCGATGACGAGAAATGCGCGGAAGCTGCCGTACGGGAACTGGCCAGCAAACTGGAGATGGCCAACGGGAATCTTGTGAAGGCAAAAAAATACTACTGCGGTGTGGGTCCGGATGCCGATGCCTATGATGCGAAGCGGCGGAAATTCAGGGAAGAGATCCTGGAGGAACTCAACAAAGAGGGGTTGAAGCGGGCTGATACGGAAATCCGCAGCGCTCGTTCATCATAACCACCGGGTACTTTCTCGCCATACGTAAGGATGAATGCGGGTCTCGAAAAGGGACCCGCGTTTTTTTTGGGCACGTATGGCGGTAAGAGTGATAACGCACCGGCAGGGCCTGTGGCCGCAAGGGAGGGTTATGCCTCCTCTCTGTAGTGAGGAGCCGCAGCGACTGCCCCGGTGAAGTAGGTCGACAGTGGTCTGGCGTGGGGAATAGCATTCAACCTATTCCCCGAAAACGGCAAGGAAATTTTCCGGTTGTAGGTAGTAGATAATTGTCCGCGATAAACGACAGAAAAGCCCTGTCTCACATGAAGCAGGGCTTTTCTGCAGGCCGATGACTCCGACTCCGGCCGGTTCTTATACCGCTTCGCAGTTGGTGTGTCAATTCCCAACTCGCGGTTGCTATGAGTGATGTCGTCCCGTATTACGGTCGTTCTGGCGTATTCCAGGCGCCGGTAGTGCGGCTCCACCCGATCAGATACAGCATGCTTTCGGTGGTGCCGGGAGACAGCGTCGTCAACGTTCCATCCGTGTATGCCCGGGCACCCTTCCCGTACAGTGCAGGATTGGTGGCAATTGCCGTTACGCTAGCCGAGAGGTTTATCTTGCCATCGTCAAGGTAGTCGATGGTGTCGTAGAGGAGTCTTCGGGCGAAGGTTCGTCCATGGGCAAAAGCTGCAGGATCGCGTTTCAGTAAGTTTATATTGAAGCATGATCCCATTATCCTGAGACCGACTGTCTGGTTACCGGTGCCGCGTGTCCAGTCTGTTACCGCGGTCTTTCCTGTGGGGTCGGCGGCCAAATCATAGAAGTACGGGTATTGCTCCTGATTGTACATGATCTTGTATTTAGTCTGCAGCAGCGTGATGGCAAGAGAAAGTGCATTTTCAAAAACTTCGGATTGCGGCTCGAGAAAAACGCTCCTGAAGTTTGCTCCTGTTAGCGCTACTCCTCCTTCGGAAGTGTGACAGTTCTTGCATACCTGGTTGAAGGCATCGGCACTGATTGCCAGTGAATGGCTGGTGGGTCGGGAAGTGCCGGCATTGGTGAAGCCGTTCATGTGGCAGGTGACGCATGGCCCATTGGTATCGAGGTTGCCGGGGAGAAAGAATGCCGTGTTGTGGCTGTCTCCATTGATGGCAGTGGTGCCAAGCTTCCGGTGAGTACTGGTTACACCGCCAGCTACACCTCCCGGGGTGCTGACGTTATCCGGCAGTAGGGTCTTTGCGTAGTTTGCAACGTTGCCATTGGAAGTAGTCAGGGTGCCGCTGCAGGTAGTAAAGTTGACAAAGCCCGTACTCATGTACATCAGGCCGGCAGCAGCGAAGTAATGTGGATTCTTGAAGCTGGCGTTGGTGAAATTGGTAACTGCCAGGACAGTGTCCCCGCTTTCCCGACCGGCATGGCACGGAATGCACAGGTTGGAGTAACCGACGTCGGGAAATGCCTTGGGACTTTTCCCGCCGTTATAGGGGGCGGTGTACGGCGGAACGTTTCTGATACTGGCTTTAAAGGCGTAACTGGCATGGCAGGCATTGCAGCCAAGCACGCCGTAGGAGTTGCTTGCCGCCAGTGGTGTTGTAGGAACGGTAAATGCTGGTGAGCTCGTAACGTATCCGACATATCCGGTTGCCGTATGGCAACGGATACAACCTGCGCTATTCTTGAAGTCCTCAGTGGACCATGCCACGCCGGTCACGTCGCCATGCGCCGAATTTGCCCATTGTTTGGCTTCCTGCAGAACAGTGTTATTGTGCGGATTGTGGCAATTTCGGCACCTGCCGATGTTTTGCAGGTCAACGTACTGCGCAGGATGGCTGATTCCGGTGAAATTGCCGAAGTGGGGGGTGCCCAGTTTCGCGGTTCCATGGCAGGTCAGGCATTTCCCTGCAGCATCGGGATTCCCGACTTGGCTTGCAGTAGGGATAGATGTGCCGTGGCATACCCCGCAGGTGCCCGGGGTATGGTGGGGGAGACCGTGGCAATCGACACATCCGGCGGCATTCCCGGAGTAGTGAGTTGATTGTTGCCATTCATCGACGATGCACGCTCCTGTGACCGGAGAGACACTCTGGGCAGTCGTGCCTCCATGGCAGCTGGTGCTGATGCACTGCTGGGAATTTTCGACAGCGGCTCCAGTGACGTTCTGGCCTTCGTCTTTGCCACAGCCTGCAAATAGTGCACAGTACAAGGCAACCAGTCCAACTGCCAAGGGAAACTGAAATTTCATGTCCTGCCACCTCCTTCGGATTGTCGGTCTTATATCATCTCTACGACGTAATTTACAGCAAAAAATTAAAATCATGTAAAAAAAGCTTGTTGTTTTGTTATTTGACAAATAAGCAAAGACAATACCACCTTGATGACCGATAGGGAATTTTATACGAAAAGGCTGTACAAGCGCCACGCGCGCGAGATGTGCGGCACTGTTACAGTTATGCGGGCGTGATAGTCGTATGGTGAAATGGCGGAAACAGAGCCATCTTTTCCGGTAGCTACTAGGTTGTAAAGTGTTAAGTTGACTTCATGTTGCGATTGATGTATTACTAGGGCATTTCTGGCTCAGAGTGATGGGGCGAACCGGACATGCGGTCCTTGATCTCATGAAGAGAACCCCAATTCCAGTGCGTCGGCAAACGGTTACCCTCCTGGAAGTCCCGGCATGGTACGAGTTATTGAACGAAAGAGATACCATAGGATTGATAATGTTGATCATGTAAGCAAGGAGGGTATTTTTATGCATCACCGAGCAACTGTCTTGGTGCTCCTGGTTCTGGCGTTTGTCCTGCCCCTTGTATATGCTGAGACTGCGCATGCAATCCCCGCTTTCAGCCGCCAGTACAAGACCGAGTGCAGCACCTGTCATACCATCTATCCAGAATTGAATGAATACGGACAGGCATTTCAGAAAAACGGATATGTCTACACCATCAAGCCGAAAGCCGAGGCGAAGACCACCCCTGCAAAGGGAGAAGCCGGACAGGTCCAGGCAGCATCGAGCGAGAAAAATGAGGGACTCCTGCTGGCGGGGATTCCCGAGCTGCTGCCGGTTTCATTTACGGCAACCCAGAGCATTGCGTATAATGAGCACGGCCCCGGGGGGGATAACTGGAATTTTGACACTCGATCTCTCATGCTTCAGGCAGGAGGGTCTTTTCGTGAACTCGCCGGTTTTTACCTGACCTATAATCTCTTTTCCCACGCCGAAAATTCCACCCAGGACGAGAGCGGCAAGATTGACGAACTGTTTGTGATGTGGCGTCGTCTCTTTACCTCTCCCATTAATCTCAAGTTCGGAAAATTCGAGCCGAAACTCAGTCTGTGGAAGAAAAACGACAATATTCTGCCAACCCCTCTGGCGACGTCGGCGTTCACGGTAGGAGATTTCAGCCTTCAGACTCCCCAGGATGCCCTCGAAGCCAATGCCGTCCTCGCCGACAGGATTTTCGTCGCTGCGGGCATCGTGGACGTGAAGGGACAAAACGACAAGAATGGGTACGGGCATGTTTCGGTGAAGTTCGGCGGAGCCGATATGCTCGGAAATGAGCCGGAAATAGACCTTGAAAAGGAAAGCCTGTGGGATTACCTGACCCTGTCGCTGGCCTTGTACGGTTATGTGGGACGCAACGCCCAACCGGCCGGGAGTACCTTCCGGAACGATTTCTACCGTGTCGGCGGCGACATGGACCTCCTGTACAAAAGGGTGCGGCTGCGTTTCAGCGGTGTGACCGGGCGGGATACCAACCCCCAGTATACGGAGCCGGGCACGGTGCAGCACCCATTGCTTCTTGCTGCAGAGGCCCAGTACCTCTTCGGTTCCCCGATCAATGTCATCGGCCTGTTCCGCTACGAGCATGTTGACAGCGGCACGGGTACCGTCAATCGGTACATCCCCGCCGTTGCCTACATCCCTTTACAGAATGTCAAGCTTGTGCTGGAATACATTCATGAAGACGGCCCGGAAGCAGACGCGAGCTCGATTACGGGCTTCAATAATACGGTACTGCTTGATGTGTCGTACAGTTTCTGACGACAGAACCTCGAATAATCCAGAATTCAGGAGGATAGGTCCATGAAAAAGGTTGTAATCATTGCAGGTATGCTATTTCTCAGCTGTTCCATCGCCTATGCAGGCATCAAAGTGCTCGGAAAAGGCGACAGCATGCGCTTTGACCCATCGGATTTTCCCCCTGCCATGAAGGCGAATTACGACATCATGAAAACC
>Ga0335082_10000143_pt1 | contig 71811 bp, 66 predicted proteins | sample Lox_Sample_41_FD_206718 | JGI IMG/M metagenome (GOLD analysis project Ga0335082, IMG submission 206718) | Soil microbial communities from Loxahatchee National Wildlife Refuge, Florida, United States - Lox_Sample_4.1 | ecosystem: Environmental > Terrestrial > Soil > Wetlands | place: USA... | reverse complement strand
AGACGCGCCAGTCGATGGCCGCCGAGGACACGGCGGCGCTGCGTCAGGCCGTCGGCGATCTGTCCTCCCTCACGTACAAGATGACGGAGAAGCTGTACGCGGAGCTCGGCGCGAAGCAGTCCTGACGGCGCCGCCACCGCGGCCACGACCGTCAGCCTCCTTGACCCAAGGGGCCTCCGTCCTAGATTCCCGCACGATTTTGGCCAAGCGCGACTACTACGAGATCCTGGGCGTCGCCCGCGATGCGGACGCCGAGACGCTGAAGAAGGCGTATCGCCGCCTCGCGATGCGCGATCACCCCGATCGCAATCCGAACGACGCAGCCGCCGAGGAGCGCTTCAAGGAGGCGTCGGAGGCCTACGCGATCCTCTCCGATCCCGAGAAGCGGCGCGCCTACGACCGCTTCGGGCACGCGGGAGTCGGCGCGGGCACCGGCGGGCACCCCTTCCAGGACTTCGGCGACCTCGGCAGCTTCACCGACCTCTTCGAGGATCTCTTCGGGGATCTCTTCGGCGGCCGGCGCGGCGGGCGCCGCCGCGGCCGGGGCCAGCGCGGCGCGGACCTCCGCTACAACCTCGAGATCGAGCTCTCCGACGTGCTCGCGGGCTTCGAGAGCCAGATTGCGATCCCGAAGATGCGGCCGTGCAAGAGCTGCGAGGGCACGGGCGCGCGCGCCGGCACCTCGGCGGAGGTGTGCAGCGCCTGCCGGGGCAGCGGCCAGGTGGTGCTCCAGCAGGGGTTCTTCCGCGTGAGCCGGCCCTGCGACGTGTGCGCCGGCAGCGGCGAGACGGTGCGCGAGCGCTGCCCCGACTGCCGCGGTCAGGGTCGCGTCGAGGGCCAGCAGACGATCAAGGTGCGGATCCCGGCGGGCGTCGACGAGGGCACGCGCCTGCGGCTCTCGGGCGAGGGCGAGGCCGGCATCTCGGGCGGACCGCCGGGCGACCTCTACGTCGTGATCTCGGTGAAGCCGCACCCGCTGTTCGAGCGCGAGGGCGCGGACCTCCACTGCCAGGTGCCGATCACGATGGTGCAGGCGGCTCTCGGGGCCGAAATCGACGTGCCGACGCTCGAGGGCAAGGTGAAGGTGACGATTCCCGAGGGCACGCAGTCGGGCAAGGCGATGCGACTGCGCGGCAAGGGCGTGCCGACCCTGCGCTCGGCGACGCGCGGCGATCAGCTCCTGCACCTCTTCGTCGAGACGCCGACGCGCCTCACGAAGTCGCAGCGCGAGATCCTCGAGCGCTTCGCGCAGGAGTCGGACGTCGTCGTCTCGCCCGCGCACAAGTCCTTCCTCGACAAGCTGCGCGAGCTCTTCGACTGATGCGCCGCGCCGCGTCGGTCGCGAGCCTGCTGGCCGCGCTCTGGCTCTTTGCCTGCGCGACCGAGGCGCCGCAGCGGCCGGCCTCGCCGGAAGAGCAGGGCGCCTATGCGACGGCGCAGAAGGAGGCGGCGCGCGGCGGCAAGGCGGGTCGAGCCGCGCTCTCGCGCTTCATCGAGCAGTTCCCCGAGTCCCCGCTGGCGAACCCGGCGCGCATGCAGCGCGGCGACTTGCTGCTCGCGAGCGGCGACCCGGACGCGGCGCTCGCCGACTTCGAGGAGGTGGTGCGCCGCGTGCCGCGCAGCGATCAGGCCGACGCTGCGCGTGTGCGCATCGCTCGCATCGAGCTCTCGCGCGGCGACGCGCGCGGCGCGCGCGACACGCTCGACCGCGTGCGCCTGCCGCGGCTTGCGCCGGCGGATCGCGCCACCGCGTACGACACGCTGGCGGACGCGTCGAGCGACGGCGTCGCGCGCGTGCTCTGGCTCTCGAAGCTGCGCGCCGAGACTCCGCAGGCTGCCGACGCGATCGACGCGCGCATCGAGCTGACGCTCTCGGGTCTCAGCGAGTCCGATCTCGCGCGGCTCGCGAAGGAGCTCGGCGACGCGCCGCCCGCGGCCAGCGTCGCGCTCACGCGGGCCGAGCTTCTGCTCGACGCGGGCGACGTCGAGGGCGCGCGCCACTCGCTCGCTCGCGCGGAGTCGCTGCCGCTCGCACCGGCGCTCTCCGAGCGCCTGAAGGCGCTACGCCAGCGCCTCCAGTCCCGCGTCGCCGCGAAGACCGAGGGCGCGCCGCTGCCGGACTTCACCGCCGCCGAGGCGAGCGGCCTGCCGCGGACGGGTGGGTCGCGCGGCGCGATCGGCGTCGTGCTGCCGCTCTCGGGGCAGTACGCGAGCTTCGGCGAGGAGAGCCTGCGCGGCGTGCTGCTCGCCGCCGGCGTCTTCGGCGCGAGCGATGCGCCGGGCTCGCCGCCGCCGCTCCGCGTCGTCGTGCGCGACACGCAGGGCCAGCCCGCCCTCGCCGCGGCCGCGGTGCGCGAGCTCGCGGCCGACACCGAGATCTCCGCGATCATCGGCCCGTTGGTGTCGGCCGAGTGCGAGGCGGCCGCGGCCGCTGCGCAGGAGATCGGCATCCCGCTGCTCGCGCTCACGGCGCGCGAGGAGGTCGTGCGCGACCGCAGCTGGGTCTTCCGCCTGCGCACGCGGCCCGTGGAGGAGGTCGAGCTGGTGGTCGAGAAGGCGCGGGCTCTCGGCGCCGCGCGCTTCGCGATCCTCTACCGCGACGACGCCTACGGGCGCGGACTGCGGAGCCTCTTCTGGGACGCGGTCGAGGCGCGCGGCGGCCAGGTCGTCGGCGTCGCGTCCTATCCGCCGGGCGCGAAGGACTTTACCGATCCGATCCGGAGCCTCGTCGGCTACTCGCTGCTCGACGACGAGGAGAAGGCGCTGCTCGCGAAGCGCGAGTCGATCCTCAACAAGGCGCGCCGGCTGCCGCCCACCGAGGCGCTGGCGCTGCGCGCCCAGGCGGATGAGATCCACAAGCCCGACGGCTCGCCGCTGCCTCCGATCGTCGACTTCGACGCGCTCTTCGTGCCCGACACCGCGCAGAGCATCGTGCTGATCGCGCCGCACCTCGCCTTCCAGGAGGTGAACGGCGTGCGCCTGCTCGGTCCGGAGGGCTGGTACGAGAAGGACCTCGTGCGACTCGCCGGCGACCACCTGGAGGGCGCGCTCTTCGCCGCGCACTTCTTTCCCGACAGCCCCATCGCCTACGTGCACGACTTCACCGCCCGCTATCGAGACGCCTTCGCGTCGGAGCCGGCCGTCTTCGCCGCGCAGGCCTACGACGCCGCGAATCTCACGCTAGTGCAGCTTGCGGGTCGGAGCCCGACACGCGACTCGATGCGCGAGGGCATCCTCGAGACCTCGGGATACCCGGGCGTGGCGGGCGTGACGACGATGGGCGCCGACGGCAACGCGCGCAAACGTCCCTATCTGCTGCAGGTCGAGCACGGCGAGATCGTGCAAGTCGACTGAAGCAAGCGCCGCGAAGCGGCGCTTGCTTCTCAAGTAGACCTCTCGCGTCGTCGAAACTCCCTGCATGGACGCGAAGGGCGCCAACGTGGCGCTGCCCGACGAGCTGCCCGTCCTGCCGCTGCGGGAGATGGTCGTCTTCCCGTACATGGTGATCCCGCTCTTCGTCGCGCGGCCGCGCTCGGTCGCCGCGGTGGAGGAGGCGCTCGCCGGCGACCGCCTGGTGTGCCTGGTGGCGCAGCGCGATCCCGATGTCGAGGACCCCGGCCCCGAGGACGTGCACCGCGTCGGCACCGCGGCCATGGTGCTGCGCGTTCTGCGCATGGCCGACGGCCGCGTGAAGGCGCTCGTGCAGGGCATGAGCCGCGTGCGCGTCGAGGCGATCGTCGAGCAGGAGCGCTGCACGCTCGCGCGCGTGTCGGGCATGGATTCCGAGATGCCGGGCGGCTGGTGCGTCGAGGCGGAGGCGCTCGTTCGCACCGTGCGCGGGCGCGTCGAGGAGCTGCTGCCGCTGAAGAACCTCCCGCCGGAAGTGCTGTCGGTCACACTGTCCGTCAACGAGCCGGGCCAGCTCGCCGACCTCATCACCTCGCACCTCAAGCTGCGCGTGGCCGAGGCGCAGGAGGTGCTCGAGATCGAGGACCCGCTGGCGCGGCTGCGGCGGGTCGACGCGCTGCTGCGTCGCGAGCTCGACGTGACCACCGTGCAGGCGGAGATCCAGTCGCAGGCGCACGACGAGATGTCGCGCAGCCAGCGCGAGCACTTCCTGCGCGAGCAGCTGCGCGCGATCCAGGCGGAGCTCGGCGAGTCCGACGGCCGCAGCGACGAGGCCGACGAGTACCGCACCAAGATCGAAGAGGCGGGCATGCCCGAGGAGGCGATGGCGGAGGCGCAGCGCCAGCTCCGCCGGCTCGAGCGCATGCACCCGGACGGCCCCGAGGCGCACGTGGTGCGCACCTATCTCGACTGGATGGTCGAGCTGCCGTGGGCGCGCTCGTCGCCCGACCGCATCGACCTCGCGCGGGCGTCGCAGATCCTCGACGAGGACCACGCGCACCTGCGCGACATCAAGGACCGCATCCTCGAGTTCCTCGGCGTGCGCAAGCTGCGCGGCGACTCGCGCGGTCCGATCCTCTGCTTCGTGGGCCCGCCGGGCGTCGGCAAGACGTCGCTCGGCCGCTCGATCGCGCGCGCGATGGGCCGCGAGTGCGTGCGCATCTCGCTCGGCGGCGTGCGCGACGAGGCCGAGATGCGCGGCCACCGCCGCACCTACGTCGGCGCGCTGCCCGGCCGCATCGTGCAGGGCCTGAAGCAGGCCGGCACGAACAATCCCGTCTTCATGCTCGACGAGATCGACAAGCTCGGCAGCGACTACCGCGGCGATCCGTCGGCTGCGCTGCTCGAGGTGCTCGATCCCGAGCAGAACTACCGCTTCAGCGATCACTATCTGAACGTGCCCTTCGACCTCTCGAAGGTGCTCTTCATCGCCACCGCGAATCTGATCGACGCGATCCCGAGTCCGCTGCGCGACCGCATGGAGGTGATCCGCATCCCCGGCTACACGCCCGAGGAGAAGGTCGAGATCGCGCGCGCCTTCCTGATCCCGCACCAGGTGCGCGAGCACGGCCTGCCGGCCGACCGCATCCAGTGGTCGCAGGCGGCGGTGCAGGGTCTCGTCACCGACTACACGCGGGAGGCGGGCGTGCGCGACCTCGAGCGGCGCATCGCCGCGATCTGCCGCAAGACGGCGCGCCGGGCGGCCGAGGGCGACGCGCGCGGCGCGCGCATCGACCGGCGCGCGCTGGTCCGCTGGCTCGGTCCGCCGCCCTATCTCTACGAGGCGCCGCACCGCGTCGGCGAGGTCGGCGTCGCGAACGGCCTCGCCTGGACGGAGAGCGGTGGCGAGGTGCTGACGATCGAGGCGACCCTGACGCGTGGCGAGGGGCTGGTGCTGACGGGGCAGCTCGGCGAGGTGATGAAGGAGTCCGGCCACGCGGCCCTGACATGGACGCGCGGGCAGGGCTCGCGCCTCGGCTACGACGAGGCGACCTTCGCGCGCCACGAGGTGCACGTGCACGTGCCGGCGGGCGCGACGCCGAAAGACGGGCCGTCGGCGGGCATCGCCATCGCCGCGGCGATGGTGTCGCTGGCGCTGCGCGTGCCGGTGCGCTCGGACGTCGCGATGACGGGCGAGGTGACCTTGCGCGGTCGGGTGCTGCCGGTCGGCGGCGTGCGCGAGAAGGCGCTCGCGGCGCTGCGCGCGGGCATCGCGCGCGTGGTGCTGCCGCGCAAGAACCTCCAGGACCTGCGCGACATCCCGAAGGAGCTCTCGCGGCGCATCGAGTTCATCGCGGTCGAGCACATGGACGAGGTGCTCGACGCCGTGCTCGAGCGGCCGCTGCTCCGACGCGCGGTGCGTCCGGGCCGCGCGCGCCGCACGGCGGCCGCGGGGTCGGTCGCAAGTGCCAAGCCGACGGAGTAGCGGGCTTCGATCGGCAGTGAGCACGCGGCTGCGCCGCGCTTGCTTACACTGCCGCGTATGCAACTCCGCGACGTCGGCGAGTTCGGCCTGATCGCGCGGATCGCGCGAGCGGCCGGCCCTCCGCCGGCGCACGTCGCGATCGGCATCGGCGACGACGCGGCCGTGCTACGCGCCAGACCCGGCGAGGAGATCGTCGTCACGACCGACGCGTTCGTGGAGCGCGTGCACTTCCGCTTCGAGCGGCAGGGCGCGCGCCACGTCGGGCGCTTCGCTCTCGCGGCCTGTCTCTCGGATCTCGCGGCGATGGGCGCGCGCCCGCTCGGCGTGACGGCGGCGCTCGCGGCGCCGCCGCGGCTCGCGCTCGCGACGGCCGACGCGCTGATGCACGGGGTGCTCGACGGCGCGCGCCGCCACCGCTGCCCGCTGATCGGCGGCAACGTGACGCGGGCGCGCGAGACGTCGCTCACCCTGACGGCGATCGGCGCGGTCGCGAAGGGCCGCGCGCTCACGCGGCGCGGCACGCGCGCGGGCGATCGCGTGCTGGTGACGGGCGTGGTCGGCGCCTCGGCGCTCGCGCGCCTCCGCGCGGACCGCGGCCGCGCGCCGCTCTCGCGCGTGCCCGAGCCGCGTCTCCGCGCCGGCCGCGCGCTCGCGCGCGTCCGCGGCGTCGTCGCGTGCATCGACGTCTCCGACGGCCTCGCGGCCGACCTCGCGCATCTCCTCGGCGCGCGGCTCCACTGCCGGCTCGATCCCGAGCGGCTGCCGGTGGCGCCCGGCTTCCGGCGCGCCTGTCGCGCCCTCGGCCTCGACTGGCGTCGCCTCGCGCTCGAAGGCGGCGAGGACTACGAACTTCTCTTCACGGTGCGCCCCCGGGCGCCCTCGGCGGAGCGCCTGGCGCGCCGGCTCGGGCTCCCCGTCCGCGAGATCGGGGTCGTCGAGCGCGGCGGCCCTTCCGCCTCGCGAGCGGGGGGCTTCCGCCACTTCTGAGGCCGCGGGCCGTTTCCTTCCGACCCGCTCCGGATCCCGCAAGTCGGCGGAACCCGGAGGGTTTGAGGCCCGCGCCGCATCAAGCGGGGACGCCCACACACCGATACGGCACTGCGTGAGAGTTGCGCTCACGCACAAGTTCGTGCTCGGGGCCCTGTTCGTCAGCGCCGTGGTGGCGGGGCTCCCGGGTGCGCTCGAGAATGCCGGCGTCGAGATGGCGCCGTGGGCGCCGTTCTTCGTGGCGCTCGGGGTCGGTGGCGCGCTCGGCTTCTTCCTGTCGCGCGCGTTCGCGCACTCCTTCGCGCATCTCGGACACGCGACCGAGGCGATCGGACGTGGCGACCTCACGGTGCTGTCCGAGCGGGTGTCTCCGCCTGTCTTCCCGGACGAGACCTGGGACATCGCGTGCGGCATTCGCCGCATGGCGGACAGCCTGCGCGAGCTCGTCGAGGGCGTGCAGAACGCGGCGGCGCGCGTGTCGCACGCGTCGCACGCGCTCGAGGAGTCGGCGCAGCGCGCGAGCACGGGCAACGACGAGATCTCTTCGGCGGTCGGCCGCCTCGCCGCCGACGTGTCCGAGCAGCAGAAGCTCCTCCAGGATGCGAACCGCCTGATGCGCGAGATCGCCGAGGCGATCGAGCGCAACGCGGAGCGCGCGCGCGAAGCCTTCGGCTTCGCCGCCGAGGCCAACCAGAAGGCGGGCGCGGGCGTCGACGTCTCGCGCCTCGCGATCGAGAAGATGCGGACCGTGTTCGAGCGCGTGGAGGCCGCCGCCTCGCGCGTGTTCGAGCTCGAGGCCAAGACGCGCCACGTCCACCAGATCACCGGCATGATCACGAGCGTCGCGCAGCGCACGAACCTGCTGTCGCTCAACGCCTCGATCGAGGCCGCGCGCGCTGGCGAGGCGGGCCGTGGCTTCTCCGTCGTGGCCGACGAGATCCGCAAGCTCGCCGAGAGCGCGGGCCGCAGCGCGGACGAGATCTCGAAGCTCGTCGACGAGATCGAGACCGACACCAACGAGGTGGCGGAGGGCATGCGCGAGTCGAGCGTCGTGATCGGCGAGGGCCGCGAGGACGTCGACACCATCGCGCTGTCGCTCGAGCAGATCCGCTCCGCCGTCGGCGAGGCGTCGCGCCGCGCCGAGGAGATCTTCGAGGGCGCAGACCTCCAGTCGACCGACGTGCGCCGCATGGTCGGGTCGATGGACGAGATCGCGGGGGTGGCGGCGCGCAACAGCATGTCGATCGACGGCGTGGCCGTCACCACGCGGGGTCAGGCCAGCGTGATGGCGCACAACGTCGACTCCGCGCGCTCGCTCTCCGAGCTCGCGAGCATGCTCCAGGAGCTGACGCGTCGCTTCCACACCGGCCGGGGCCGCGCGGGAGCCGTGTCGTGAGCTCCGCGCGCGCGCCCGGAATCGACGAGCGGCTGCTGCTGTTCGAGATCGGCAGCTCGCTCTTCGCCCTGCCGATCCACGGCGTGCTCGAGGTGGCGGACCTGCCCGGTCGCGCCTGCATCCCGTCGGTGCCGCCGCAGGTCGCGCAGGTGGTGAACTTCCGCGGAGACGCGCTGCCGCTCGTCCCGGGCGAGCGCCTGCTGCCGCTCGAGCGCGGCGCAGAGCCCGGCGGCGCGGGCGTGCTGGTGCTCTCGGACCGCGCGGCGCCGGTGCCGCGGCTGGGACTCCTGGTCGATCGCGTGCTCGGGCTGGTCGAGGGCGCGGGCGGGAGGTCGGCGGGCGGCGATCCGGTGGCGGAGCGGCGCCCGTGGCAGGGTCGGTTGATGCACGTGGTCGATCCGGCGCGGCTCGTCGCTCGCGCGCAGGAGATCATCCAGGACTCGCTCGGCGCGAGCGGGTAGATCAGGAGGCGATATGGCGCGAATCCTCGTGGCCGACGACGCGTCCTTCATGCGGCAGATGATCCGGGAGATCGTCGAGGCGCAGGGACACGAGGTCGTCGGCGAAGCGTCCGACGGCGACGAAGTGGTGGAGGAGTTCAAGCGACTCCACCCCGACGTCGTCACCATGGACATCGTGATGCCGCGGCGTTCGGGCATCGACGCCGTGAAGAGCATCATCGAGCTCGACCGCAAGGCCTGCATCGTGATGTGCAGCGCGCTCGGTCAGGAGTCGCTGGTGAAGGAGGCGCTCGCCGCCGGCGCGAGGGACTTTATCGTGAAGCCCTTCAAGCCCGACGCGGTGGTCGCGACGCTCTCGAAGGTGGTCGAGAAGCCGGAGTAGCGGTGGACCTCGCGAAGTACCGCGCGATCTTCGTCGAAGAGGCGGCGGAGAACTTCGCGGAAATGGGCCGCGCGCTGCTCGCGCTCGAGAAGAACCCGGGCGACGCGGAGTCCATCGACACGGTGTTCCGCATGGCCCATTCGGTGAAGGGCATGGCCGCCTCGCTCGACTACGGCACCATCTCCGAGCTCGCGCATCGGCTCGAGGACCGCATGCACACCGTGCGCGATCGCGGACGCGTGTCGCCGGGCGAGGAGAGCGCGCTGCTCTTCCGCGGGCTCGAGGCGCTCGAGGGGATGCTCGAGGCGGTGAAGTCCGGCTCGCAGCCGCCGCCGGGGGATGCGTCGCTGCTCGCCGCGCTGCGCGCGCCGCTCGCGACGGATGCGGTTGCGCCGCTCGCGGCGGAGGCGGCCGCGGCCCCGGCGAAGGCGCCGGTCGCGCCCCTGGCCGGCGCGGCGCAGGCGCCGACCGCGCTGCGATCCGCGTCGGTGTCGGTTCCGGGACCGTCCTCCACCGTGCGCGTGCAAGCCGGCGTGCTCGATCGCTTCCTCTCGACCGTCGGCGAGGTGATCCTCTGCACGAGCCAGGTGCGAACCGCCGCGAGCGACGGCCGCGCGGACGGCGGGCCGTTCGAGGAAGGCCTCGACCGCATGGAGCGCGTGGTCGGCGAGCTGCAGCGCCGCGCGCTCGACCTGCGCACCACCCCGATCCTGCGCATCGTGGAGCCCCTGCCGCGCGCGGCCCGCGAAATCGCGCGGCGCGCGGGAAAGCAGGTGGAGGTCGTGCTCGCGGGCGCCGAGCTCGAGCTCGACCGCTCGATCCTCGACCGCCTGTCCGACCCGCTCGTCCATCTCGTGCGCAACGCCGTCGACCACGGCATCGAGCCGCCGGCGCAGCGCAGGGCTTCCGGGAAGCCCGAGGCCGGCCGGATCGCGATCGAGGCGCGCCGCGAGAAGGGCCACGTCTGCATCGAGGTGCGCGACGACGGCGCCGGCATCGACCTCGACCGGCTGCGCGCGCGCGCCGTCGAGCTCGGCATGCTGCACCCCGACCTCGCCGCGGATCTCACGCCGGCGCAGGCCGCGGCGCTCGTCTTCCGCGCCGGGCTCTCGACCGCGCGCGAGGTGACCGAGGTGTCGGGGCGCGGCGTCGGCATGGACGCCGTGCGCGCGACCGTGGAGGCCCTCGGCGGCGACGTCGAGATCGAGACGCAACGAGGTCGCGGCACGACGACGCGACTGCGCGTGCCGATCACCGCGGCGGTGCAGCGCGTGCTGCTCGTGTCGGTCGGCGGCGAGACGCTCGCGCTCCCGATCGCGAAGGTCGAGCGCATCCTCGAGACGCCCGCCTCGGCCGTCGAGCAGAGCGGCAGCGACGCCTTCACGCTCGTGGACGGCGAGCTCGTCCCCGTGCTCGAGCTCGCGAGCCTGCTGAAGCTCGATCCGCCGCCGCGCGACGCGCTGCGCGTGCTGGTGCTGGCGGAGGTGCGCGGCGATCGCGTGGCGCTCGGCGCCGCGCGCGTGCTCGGACAGCAGCAGATCTACGTGAAGCCCGTGCCGGAGCTGCTGGCCGGGGTCCGCGCCCTCGCGGGCTTCACGATTCTGGGCGACGGGAGGCCCGTGTTCCTCCTCGATCCGAATCAAGTCGCATGAGCACACGCGCCGCGGAAATCTCCGAGTCCGAAGTCGACCGGCTGCGCGAGCTCGCCCACATCGGCGCCTCCTGGGCGGCGGGCGCGTTCGCGCGCCTGGTCGAGCGGACCATCCTGACGCGCGTGCCGGTGGTCTACGGGCCGGAGCGCTTCCGCCGCCGCGGCGAGTGGGAGACCGGCATCCTCTGCGATCTCTCCGGCGATCTCAGCGGCCTCGTGGCGATCCTGATGTCGTCGCGCACGCGCGAGAGCGTGATCCGCCTGCTGTGCGGCGTGGAGCAGCCGCCGCGCGAGATCGCGGCGTCGGCGCTGACCGAGTTCGGAAACATCCTGGTGTCGCAGACCGCGTCGGCCGTCGCCGACACGCTCGGCGGCCGCATCCTGCCAAGCCTGCCCGAGCTCGTCTTCAGCGACGCCGAGACCGCGCTCCAGGTGCGCATGTCGCCGCGGCGCTGTCCCGACGCGCTGCTCTACATCGAGAGCGAGCTCTTCGATCGCGCGGGCGAGTTCCGCGCGCTCCACGTGATGGTGCCGCGGGTCGTCAAGGAATCGCCGGCGATCAGACCCGGGGCTGCGCGCGCGGCGCGCGTCCGGAAATAGCCGGCGCCCCGGCCGGGAGACCCGGCTCCGGCCGGCGCGAATTGTTACCGTGGCGCTCGGAGGTCCGACTATTGAACCGCGAGCGTGTCCGCGAGCTGCTGGAATCGGTGAGCCGCGGCGACACCGGGGTCGCGGCCGCGCTCGAGCGACTCTCGCGGCTCCCCTTCGTCGAGCTCGCCGACGCGCGCGTCGATACGCACCGCGCGCTGCGCGTGGGTCTGCCCGAGGTGATCTTCGGGCCGGGCAAGACGCCGGGGCAGATCGCCGAGATCGTGCGCGCGCTGCGCGAGTCCGACCAGCACGTGCTCGCGACGCGCGTCGAGCCCGAGATCGCGGCCGCGGTCTGCGAGCGACTCGGCGCCGGCGACTACGAGCCGACCGCGCGCACGCTCTGGTTCGGGCCGGCCGACGTGCCGCCCGTCGGCGCGGGAACCATCGCAATCGTGTCGGCGGGCACGGCAGACGCGCCGGTCGTCGCCGAGGCGGAGAGCGTGGCGCGCCGCTTCGGCAACAAGACCGAGCTGGTGCAGGACGCCGGCGTCGCCGGGATCCACCGGCTGCTCGCGCGCAGCGAGTCGCTGCGCGCGGCGCGCGTGCTGATCGTCGTGGCGGGCATGGAGGGCGCGCTGCCCTCGGTCGTCGGCGGACTCGTCGGGAAGCCCGTGATCGCGGTGCCGACGAGCGTCGGCTACGGCGCCTCGTTCGGCGGGATCGCCGCGCTGCTCGGCATGCTCAACAGCTGCGCCTCGAACGTCTCGGTGGTCAACATCGACAACGGCTTCGGAGCCGCGTATGTCGCGACGCTCATCAACCGGCTCTAGGCGAAAGGTGGCGCCGCGCCCGGAGCCCGGCGCGCGCGTGCTGCACCTCGACTGCTTCTCCGGCATCGCGGGCAACATGCTGCTCGGCGCGCTGCTCGACCTCGGCCTTCCGCGCGAAGAGCTCGAGGCGGACCTCGCCGGGCTGCGGCTGCCGCACCGGTTGGTCGTGCGGCGCGTGCAACGCGGCGCGATCGCCGCGCGCCATGTCGACGTCGAGGTCACCGGTGCGCGCGTGCGCCGTCCGGCGCGGCGCCACCCCGCGCACGCGCACCCGCACGATCCCCACCACGCGCACGGACCCGGAGCGGATCACGACCACTCGGGCGACCGCGCGCACGGCGATCACGCACCGGGGCGTCGCTACCTGGAGATCGTCCGCGTGCTCGAGGACGCGCGCCTCGACGCGAACGTGCGCGCCCGCGCGCTCGCGACCTTCGAGGCGCTCGCGCGCGCGGAGGCGCGCGTCCACGGCATCCCGCTCGAGCGGGTGCACTTCCACGAGGTCGGCGCGGTCGACGCGATCGTCGACGTGACGGGCGCCGCCATCGGTCTCTCGCGGCTCGGCATCGCGCGCTTGACCGCGAGCCCCGCCGCGCTCGGCGGCGGCCGGGTCGAGACTGCGCACGGCACGTTGCCCCTGCCGGCGCCCGCCACGCTCGAGCTGCTGCGCGGCATCCCGACGGTTCCCGCGCACGTCGAGTGGGAGACCGTGACACCGACGGGGGCCGCGCTACTCCGCACGTGGGTCGAGGAGTTCCGCGCGCTGCCGGCGATGACCATCGAGGCGATCGGTTACGGCGCGGGCAACGACCGGCCGGGTCCCATGCCGAACGTGCTGCGCGCTGTGCTCGGCCGCGAGTCGGGCGCGGGCGCCGACCGCGTCGTCTGCCTCGAGACGAATCTCGACGACCTGGTGCCGGAGCACTTCGACCATCTGATGGAGCGCCTGTTCGAGGAGGGCGCGCTCGACGTCTCGATCGCGCACGTGCAAATGAAGAAGAACCGGCCGGGCTTCCTGGTGCGCGTGATCGCGCGCCCGGCGGAGCGGCTGCGGCTGGCCCGCACGCTCTTCGCCGAGTCGAGCGCGATCGGCGTCCGGGTCAGCGAGGCGGATCGCGTCGTGCTCGCGCGCGAGTTGCGCGAGGTCGACACGCCGTGGGGTCGGATCGGCGTGAAGATCGTGTGGGACGTGGAGGGCGCGGCCTTTGCCTCGGCGGAGTACGACGACTGCAAGCGCGCTGCCCGCAAGCACGGTGTGCCGCTGCGCGAGGTCGTGCGCGTCGCCGAGGAGGCGGCGCGCGCCGATCTCGGCCGCAGTCGCGAGCCGTCGTGAGCGGCGCGGCCGTGCGCGTGGAGTCCGACGCCTTCGACCTCGGCGCGCACGATGCGCCGGCGGCGGCTCTCTGCCTGCACGGACTCACCGGCACGCCCTACGAGGTGCGTCCGCTCGGCGAGGCGATCGCGCGCGCGGGTCTGCGCGCGTTCGGGCCCGCGCTGCCGGGCCATCTCCGCACGCCAGAAGATCTCTCGCGGGTGCGCCACGGCGAGTGGCTGGAGGCGGCGCGCGACGCGCTCGAGAGCCTGCGCGCGACGCATCGTCGCGTCGCGGTCGTGGGGCTCTCGCTCGGCGGGCTCCTGTCGCTGGCGCTCGCGGCCGAGCGCGCGGTCGACGCGATCGCCGTGGTCGGCACGCCGCTGCGGCTGCGGATCCCACTGCTGCCGCTCCTGCCGGCGGTCCGGCGCATGAAGCCCTTCGTGCGAAAAGGCGCCGGCTCGGACATCCGGGACGCGGAGGCGCGCGCGCGGCACCCGAGCTATGACCGCATGCCGCTCGCCAGTGTGGAGCAGCTGCGCGCGTTGCAGGCGTTGGTGAGGCGCCGCCTCGCGCAGGTGCGCGCGCCGATCCTTGTGGCGCACGGTCTGCTCGACGCGACCGCCCACCCCGATGATGCGCGCGCGATCCTGCAAGCGGTCGGCTCGGCGACACGCGAGATCCTCTGGCTCGAGTCGTCCGGGCACGTCGTGCCGGTGGATCGGGACGGACCCCGGCTCGCGGCCGCGGTGGCGATGCACTGCGCGCGGTTCGCCTAGCCGCGGGGCCTGCTGCTACGTTCCCGCGCCTCAAGGCGGACCGCGCTGGCGCCGCGACCGCGGCGGAGCAGGTCGCTCGACGGAGGGGTGAAGCATGGCTGGATTGCCCAAGGCGGTAGTGAAGCGACTCATGACCGAGCACGGGGGCGGCCTGCGCGTCTCCGGCCCCGCGCTCGACGCCGCGGTGGCTGCCACCGAGGCCTACATCAGCCGACTGGCGCGCGCGGCCCAGCAGTCCGCCGAGAGCAACAAGCGCAAGACGATGATGGACGGCGACATCTCCACGGCTCGCTCGCAGGTCGGATAGCCAGCGCCGAGCGAAGCCGGTAGCCCGAGCGCGAGCGATCAGCGAGCGCGAAGGTCCGGCAGAAATACGAAGGCCCCGGAGCGGAGCGCTCCGGGGCCTCGCGTTTGCAATCGGCCGCGGGATTACATCGGCGGCATGCCGGGCATGCCACCTCCTCCGCCTTCCTTCTTCTCGTCGGGCTTCTCGGCCACCATCGCCTCGGTGGTCAGCAGCAGCGACGAGACGCTCGCCGCGTTCTGCAGCGCGGTGCGCACCACCTTGGTCGGGTCGATCACGCCGGCCTTGATCAGGTCCTCGTACTCCTCGGTCTGCGCATTGAAGCCCTGCGCGCCCTTGGCGTTGCGGACCTTGTCCACGACGATCGAGCCGTCGATGCCCGCGTTCTCGGCGATCCGCCGCAGCGGCTCCTCGAGCGAACGGCGGATGATGTTGACGCCCGCCCGCTGCTCCTCGTTGTCGCCGATGCCCTCGAGCACTCGCTGGCAGCGCAGCAGCGCGACGCCGCCGCCGGGCACGATGCCCTCCTCGACGGCCGCGCGAGTCGCATGGAGCGCGTCCTCGACGCGCGCCTTCTTCTCCTTCATCTCGGTCTCGGTCGCCGCGCCGACCTTCACGACCGCGACGCCGCCGACGAGCTTCGCGAGCCGCTCCTGGAGCTTCTCGCGATCGTAGTCGGACGTCGTCTCCTCGACCTGCTTGCGGATCTCGTTGCAGCGGCCCTCGATGTCCTTCTTGCTGCCGGCGCCGTCGATGATCGTCGTGTTGTCCTTGTCGATCTTGACGCGCTTGGCCTTGCCGAGGTCCTTCAAGGTCACGTTCTCGAGCTTGAGCCCGAGCTCCTCGGCGATCACCTGGCCGCCCGTCAGGGTGGCCATGTCCTGGAGCATCGCCTTGCGGCGATCGCCGAAGCCCGGCGCCTTGACCGCCGAGACCGCCAGCGTGCCGCGGATCTTGTTCACGACCAAGGTGGCGAGCGCCTCGCCCTCGATGTCCTCGGCCACGATCAGCAGCGGCTTGCCCTGGCGAGCCACCTGCTCGAGCAGCGGCAGCAGGTCCTTCATCGAGCTGATCTTCTTCTCGTGGAGCAGGATCACCGGCTCCTCGAGCACCGCCTCCATGCGCTCCGGGTCGGTCACGAAGTAGGGCGACACGTAGCCGCGGTCGAACTGCATGCCCTCGACCACGTCGAGCGTCGTCTCCATCGACTTCGCTTCCTCGACCGTGATCACGCCCTCCTTGCCGACCTTTGCCATCGCGTCGGAGAGGATCTTGCCGATCGTCGCGTCGTTGTTGGCCGAGATGGTGCCGACCTGCGCGATCTCGCTGGTGTCGCGCGTCGCCTTCGACATCTTCTTCAGCTCGTCGACGATCGCGGCCACGGCCTTCTCGATGCCGCGCTTGATCTCCATCGGGTTCATGCCCGCCACGACGAGCTTGCTGCCCTCGCGGAAGATCGCCTGCGCGAGCACGGTCGCGGTGGTGGTGCCGTCGCCCGCGACGTCGGAGGTCTTCGAGGCGACCTCCTTCACCATCTGCGCGCCCATGTTCTCGAACTTGTCCTCGAGCTCGATCTCCTTCGCGACGGTGACGCCGTCCTTGGTCACGGTCGGCGAGCCAAAGCTCTTCTCGATGACGACGTTGCGGCCCTTCGGGCCGAGCGTCACGCGCACCGCGTTCGCGAGCTGATCGACGCCCGAAAGCAGGCGCGCGCGCGCGTCCTGGTCGAACCGGACTTCCTTGGCCATGGATTCCTCACTCCACCACGCCGAGGACGTCGTCCTCGCGGATGATCAGGTGTTCGTCGCCCTCGATGTTCACCTCGGTGCCCGAGTACTTGCTGAAGAGGATGCGATCGCCCTTCTTCACATCGAGCGGCGTCAGCTTGCCGTCCTCGTTCACCTTGCCCTTGCCGACGGCGACGACCTTGCCCTCCGACGGCTTCTCCTTGGCGGTGTCGGGAATGATGATCCCGCCCTTGGTCTTCTCTTCCTCGTCGATGCGCTTGACGAGGATCCGGTCCTGTAGCGGACGGATCTTCATGGGGTAGCTCCTCCGTTCCTGCGCCCTCGGCGCGGGCGGACGCGAGCGGCATCGAGGTGCCTGGTTGAGTGCGCCCCGGTCCCGGGTCGGCGACCCGGATGTCGACTCGCGTGGGGTTGGTTGGCAGTCTCGACCAACGAGTGCCAAACGGCGGCGCAATGTATGACCGGCCCTCCGACGGCGCAAGAGCACGCGTCGCGAAGTCGGAAAAAGAAACGGCGCGGCCCGTTGACTTTCGCCTCCGTTTCGCGACCCTGCGCGCATGGCACTGACCCGGCGACAGCGCGAGATCTACGACTTCGTGCGCGAGTTCGTGGACTCGAGCGGCTACTCGCCGAGCCTCGAGGAGATCGGCGCGCGCTTCGGGCTCTCGTCGGTGGCGACGGTCCACAAGCACGTGCAGCACCTCGTCGAGAAGGGCTACCTGCGCAAGGCGCTGCACCGCTCGCGCTCGGTCGAGCCCGTCGAGGCGCCGGCGGGGCCGGTCGTCTCCCTGCCGCTGCTCGGCACGGTGGCGGCCGGCGTGCCGATCGAGGCGATCGAGCTGTCGGAGTCGGTCGACGTCCCGCAGCAGCTCGTGCCCCGGCGCGGCCGCTGCTTCGTGTTGCGGGTCCGCGGCGATTCGATGGTCGACGAGCAGATCCGCGACGGCGACTACGTCGTGGTCGAGAGCTCGCCCGAGGCCCGCGACGGCGAGACGGTCGTGGCGCTGCTGCGCGGCGAGGACGCGACCCTCAAGAAGTTCTACCGGCGCGGCAGCCAGGTGCGCCTGGAGCCGGCCAACGCGAGCATGCGACCGATCGAGGTCCACGCGAGCGACGTGCAGATCCGAGGCGTCGTGCGCGGCCTGCTGCGCCGCTACTAGCTCCGCCGGGGCGCCTCCCTGGCGCGTCAGGGCCGAGAGCCGTAGCGTTTTCGAATACTTGCGGGAGTCGACATGGCCGAGATCCGGCTCAGTCGCGCAATCGAGTTCTCGACCTCGCTCCGCTACTGGAACCCCGAGCTCGACGCGGCCGCGAACCGCGCCCTCTTCGGCGCCAAGGCCGCGCAGCACGGCCACAACTACCGGCTCGAGGTGACGATCCGCGGCGAGCCGGACCCGCACACCGGCATGGTGATGGATCTGAAGGATCTCCAGGAGATCCTCGACCGCGAGATCATGACCCGCTTCGATCACCGCGATCTGAACCGCGACACGCCCTACTTCGAGAAGGAGCCGGCCACGCCGGAGAACTTCGTGATGGTGATCCGGCGCCTGCTCGTGGCGGCGCTCCCGCCGGGCTTCCTCGATCGCCTGCGGCTCCAGGAGGACGCGGACACCTTCGTCGAGTGGTTCGAGCCGCGCGGGGACGCGCCGTGATCGCGCTGACGCGCCGCTACCGCTTTCCCGCCGCGCACGTCCTCTCCTCGCAGCGCTTCAGCGCGGAAGAGAACGAGCGCATCTACGGCAAGTGCGCAAACCCGGCCGGCCACGGTCACGACTACGCGGTCGAGCTGACCGTCACCGGCCCGATCGACCCGCGCGACGGCAGCATCCTGCCGCGCGCCGAGCTCGACGCGCTGGTAGAGGCGTGCGTAGTCTCGCGCTTCGGCCACCGCATGCTGAACGACGATCCCGCCTTTCGCGACCGCGTGCCGACCGCGGAGAACATCTGCGCCGTGATCCACGAGGACCTCGCGCCGCGCATCGCCGACGCCGGCGCAAGGCTCGTGCGCGTGCGCGTCGAGGAGACGCGCCGCAACGCCTTCACGCTGGGAGAGCTGCGATGAACGACGCCCCCGATCCGATCGAACGCCTGGTCACGCAGATGCTGAAGGAGCTCGGCGAGGATCCGGGCCGCGACGGGCTGCTGCGCACGCCTTCGCGCGTCGCGCGCGCGATGCGCTTCTTCACCCAGGGCTACTCGCAGGATCCCGTCGCGATCCTCAACGACGCGCTCTTCGACGTCTCGTACGACGAGATGGTGATCGTGAAGGACATCGACTTCTACAGCCTGTGCGAGCACCACCTGCTGCCCTTCTTCGGGCGGGCGCACGTCGCCTACGTGCCGAACGGCAAGGTGCTCGGGCTCTCCAAGATTCCCCGGGTCGTCGAGATGTTCAGCCACCGACTGCAAGTGCAGGAGCGCCTCACCACGCAGATCGCGGAGACGCTCCAGCGCGTGCTCGAGCCGAAGGGCGTGGCGGTCGTCGTCGAGGCGATCCACCTGTGCATGATGATGCGCGGCGTTCAGCAGCAGAACGCGTCGGCGGTGACGAGCTCCGTGCACGGCGTCTTCCAGCAGGACTCGAAGACCCGCCAGGAGTTCATGGACCTGATCCGACGCCAGAAGCCGTCGTTCGCCTAGAAGGGCCTCACGCCGCGAGGCAGCGCCGCCGGGCGCGCGGGCCGCCCGAGATTCTCGAGCGCGACGTGCAGCTCGCCGGACTCGATCAGCTCGCTGCGGCGGTGGTCGATCCACGCGCTGGTGCGGGCGTCGCGCTTCTCGGCGAGAAGCTGCTTCTCGCGCGCGTCGAGCTGCGCCTCGATCTGCTCCGGGCTGGCGGGCTTGCGGTCGAGCACCTCGAGCAGCGCGATGCGGTCGCCCACCTCGAACACGCGGGGCAGGCTGCGACCGGGCTCGACCATGAAGGCCGCGGCGAGCAGGTCCTGCGCGGGACCGAGGCCCGGCACGTAGCCGTCCGCGCGCCGCCGCAGCCAGCCGCTGCGCTGGAGCGGGACGTCGGCCTCGCGCGCGGCGTCCTCCAGCGACTTCCCGCCCTGGATGGCCGCGACCAGCTTGTCCGCCTGCTCGCGGGCTCGCGTCTTCGCGGCCTCGCGCGTCAGCAGCTCGCGCGCGAGCTCCTCGCTGACCTCGTCGTAGGAGCGGCTCGTCGCCGGCTGTCGCTCCTCGAGCCGGATGATGTGGAACCCGTAGGTCGTCCGGACCACGTCCGAGAGCTGTCCCGGCTGCTGGAGCGCGAAGGCGGCCTCCTCGAAGGGGGGGACCATCTGGCCTCGGCCGAAGAAGCCGAGATCACCTCCCTGGCTCTTCGAGCCCGGATCGTCGCTGCGCTGCGAGGCGAGCGCTGCGAAATCGGCCCCCGACCGGAGCCCGGCGAGGGCCTGCTCGGCTTCGCTCTTCACCTTCTCGACCGCCGCTTCGTCGGCGCTCGCTGGCACCGCGAACAGGATGTGCCGCGCGCGGATCTTCTCGGGGACGTTGTAGACGCCGCTCCGCTCCTCGTAGAGCGCATGGAGCGCCTGGCCGCGCTCGGCGAGCGCGCGCTTCACGGCCTCGTCGTCTGGCTTCGCGTCGGACTTCTCGTCACCGGCGACCGCGACGAAGGCGATCTGCACCTCCTCGAGGTCGCGCCGCAGCGCGTCGCGCGCCTCGCCGGGCGAGACGTGGGGCTGCTCGTTCAGCAGCTCGATCATCTTGAACGAGAGCAGCGCGAGCCGCCGCTCCTCGATGAAGGCGGTCTGGCTCCCGTACTCGTACTGGGCCCACTCCTCGAAGCGCTTCACGTCGAAGTGCCCGCTCTCGTCGCGCAGGCCCGGGTCCGCGAGCACCATGCGCTCGATCTCCTGCCGCGAGACCGAGAGGCCGAGGTCCCTGGCCTCGAGCGCGAGCAGCGCGCGGTCGACCAGCTCGCGCGCAGCCATCTGGTCGAGCGTGTCGCCGAGCTGCCGCGCGTCGAACTGATCGCCGAGCTGCTCCTGGAGCGCGCGCTCGCGGCGCGCGCGCGCCCGCTCGAACTCGCGGGAGCCGAACTGATAGGGGCCGACCGTGACGATGTTCCCGCCGCCGCCCCCGTGCAGCGGCCCCTGGAGGCCGAGGTAGAGCACGAAGAGCAGCGCGATGCCGCCGATGATGACCGTTACGATCCAGCGCTGACCGCCGCGCAGGGATTCGAGCATGGGTGCAGCGAGGCCTCCCGGCTTCCCATTCGTCGCTCAGCCCGGAGGACGCTCCGGACGATGAGAGGACGAAACGAAGCGCCGGAGGCTAAGGAGCAGGGTGGGGGCGGGCAAGTCGCGAGGGGGGATGGCGGCCGTGCGCTTGAAGCCCTGGGGGCTGGTTGTTAGCATCGGGGCGGTCGCCGAATGGCGACCAAAGGGCTTTTCGAATCGCGTAGTTAGGATGGCCTCTGCGCGATGCCCCGGGGGGTTGCACAGGGGCCGCCGACGGAATCGGACACTCTGCGGTGTCTGATCGCCGGAGGCGAGCCAAGGGGGAACCTGTGATTCTCGACACGATCCTCGGTTGGTTCTCGAACGACCTGGCGATCGATCTCGGCACGGCCAACACCGTCGTCTACGCGAAGGGGCAGGGCATCGTCGTCTCGGAGCCCTCCGTGGTCGCGGTCTCGCGCGACGGTCGCGGCGTAGACAAGGTGCGCGCCGTCGGCAAGGCGGCGAAGGAGATGCTCGGCCGCACGCCCGGCAACATCGTCGCGATCCGCCCGATGAAGGACGGTGTCATCGCCGACTTCGAGATCACCGAGGCGATGCTCCGCTACTTCATCGCGCGCGTGCACGACCGCAAGCGCCTGGTGCGCCCGCGCATCGTGATCGCGGTGCCTTCCGGCATCACCTCCGTCGAGAAGCGCGCCGTGCGCGAGTCGGCCATCTCCGCCGGTGCGCGCGAGGTCTACCTGATCGAGGAGCCGATGGCGGCGGCGATCGGCGCGGGCCTCCCGGTGACCGAGCCCTCGGGCAACATGATCATCGACATCGGCGGCGGGACCACCGAGGTCGCGGTGATCTCTCTCTCGGGCATCGTCTACGCCAACTCGGCGCGCGTCGGCGGAGACAAGATGGACGAGGCCATCATCAACTACATCAAGCGCAAGTACAACCTGCTGATCGGCGAACGCACGGCCGAGCTCATCAAGATCACCATCGGCAGCGCGTGTCAGACCGACGAGATCGAGACGATGGAGATCAAGGGCCGCGACCTCGTGGCCGGCGTCCCGAAGATCCTCGAGATCAAGTCCGAGGAGGTGCGCGAGGCGCTCGCCGAGCCGGTCAACGCGATCGTCGAGGCGACCAAGCTCGCGCTCGAGCGCACGCCGCCTGAGCTCGCGGCCGACATCGTCGACAAGGGCATCGTGCTCGTCGGGGGCGGCTCGCAGCTGCGAAATCTCGACGTGCTGCTCCGGGAGGCGACCGGCCTCCCGGTGATGCTGGCCGAGGAGCCCCTCACCGCGGTCGCGATCGGCACCGGGCGCACGCTGGACGACATCTCGCTTCTCCGGGAAGTCGCGATCCGATCCTGACCGCCCGGTCCCGGGCGGGGACCATGACCGACAATCGCAGCCGCATCGCCATCGCACTCGTGAGTGTCGCGCTCGCGGGCGCGGCGTTGGTCAGCATGCTGGTCGACCGGCGCAGCGCGGGCCACGAGTTCTCGTGGTGGAGCGGGGCGGTGCTCGACCTCGCGGTGCCCGTCCAGAAGATGGTCGCGGCGCCTATCGACTTCGTGCGTGACGCGGTACGCGACTACATGGCCGTGCTCGACGTGCGCGACCAGAACGCCGAGCTGCGCCATCGCCTCGCCGCCGCCGAGGAGGAGAACCTCCAGCTGCGCGAGGCGCTCGTCGCCGGCGGTCGGCTCGCGCGCATCGCCGAGATGCGCGACGACTTCGAGGTCCCGATGCTGCCGGCGGAGCTCGTCGGCCTCGACGTGTCGGCCTGGTTCCGCTCGGGCCTCGTCGACCGAGGTCGCCAGCACGGCGTGTTCTCGGGCATGCCGGTGATCAACGAGCAGGGGCTCGTCGGGCTGGTCACGGCGACCTCGCGCACGGCGGCCAAGGTGATGCTGCTGATCGACCGGCAGAGCGCCGTCGATGCGATGGTCCAGCGCAGCCGCTCGCGCGGCATCGTGCGCGGCGCCCACGGCGACGACCTGATCTTCGAGTTCGTGGTGCGCGACGCCGACGTGCAGCCGGGCGACGTGCTCGTCACCTCTGGAATCGGCGGCGTCTATCCGAAGGGGCTCCGGGTCGGAGAGGTCACGGAAGTGTCGGGCTCCGACTCGAAGATGCTGCGCACGGCGGCGGTGCGTCCGGCGGTCGACTTCGGCCGACTCGAGCAGGTGTTCGTGATGCTGCGGCGCGGCCCGACCATGGATCTGCTCTATGCCACCGAGGACGGCGACGCGGCGGACTCGGCCGACGCGAGGCAGCCGGCGGGGCGGCCGCGCTCTTGAAGCGGGTCGTCGCGATCGCGCTGCTCGCGCTGTTCGCGCCGATGGTGCAGGGCGCGCTCGCGCTCTTCGCGCCGGCCGGCTGGATCCCGGACGCCGCGCTGCTGCTGGTGGTCGCGCTGGGCCTCGGCTGGCCCGGCTCGCTGCTCGCGGCGCTGCTGCTCTCGGTCTGGGTCGGCCTGGTCTCGGATCTCCTCTCCGGCTCGCTGATCGGGCAGCACGCGCTGATCTCGCTCTGCGCCTTCGGCAGCGCGCGCGTGCTCTCCATGCACTTCAATCTTCACAGCGTTCCGACGCAGATGGCGCTCGTGGCCGGGCTGACGGCGGGCTCCGCCCTGGCGCTCGGCGCGCTCACCGCGTTCTTCCTGCCCGAGGCCGGGCCGGGTCTCTCCGGCGGGCTCGCGCTGCTCCGACACTCCGCCGTGAATGCCGTGGCGGCGCCGCTCGCGATCGCGGCCGTGGGCGGGCTGCTCGCGCGCCTCGACGAGGACTCCGGGCGCCGCGTGCTGCGCCTCGAGCCGCGCAGGCTCTCGCCGTGATCGGCGACCGGCGCGCGCGACTCGGTGGCAGCGATTCCACCATCGCCGACCGGATCCCGCTGCTGGCCGCGCTGATCGTGCTGGCCTTCGGCGTCTTCCTGCTGCGGCTCTTCCAGCTCCAGTTCATCCAGACCGACGACCTGCGCCGCCAGTCCTCTCGCAACTACGTGCGGACCGTGCGCCTCGAGGCGCCGCGCGGCGACATCCTCGACCGCAAGGGCCGCGTGCTCGCCACGACGCGCCCGGCCTTCGCGGTGCAGGTGATCCCGAACGAGCTGCGGCATCCGGACCGCACCTTGCGCGCGCTCGCGTCGCTCGTGGACCAGGACGCCGACGCGCTGCGCAATGAGATCGGATCGCCGCGCGGGCGCGCGCGCTTCCAGCCGATCCAGCTCGTCGCCGACCTCTCCGAGGATCAGCGCGCGCGCGTCGAGTCCCACCTCTACGCGCTCGCGGGCGTGGTGACGGACGTGCGCCCGCGCCGGCTCTACATCGAGGGGCCGCTCGCGGCGCATCTGCTCGGCACGATCGGCGAGATCCAGCGCCGGCAGCTCGAGACGCGACGTTATGCCGACTACCGGCAGGGCGAGGTGATCGGGCAGTCGGGTATCGAGTCGCTGATGCAGGAGGAGCTGCGCGGCCGCGCCGGCGGGCGGAACCTCGTCGTCAACGTGGCCGGCCGCGTCGAGGGCATGCTCGACGAGATCGAGCCGGTGTCGGGCGGCAGCGTCACCTTGACGCTCGACCTCGACATGCAGCGCGCGGCGGAAGATGCGTTCGAGCCCGAGGTGCCGGGAGGGCCGACGCGCATGGGCGCGGTCGTCGCGCTCGACGTCCGCACCGGCGACGTGCTCGCGCTCGCGTCGAAGCCCTCCTACGACCCCAACCGCTTCGCGGGCGGCATCGCGTCGGACACCTGGAAGTCGCTCGTGCAGGACGAGTGGCGCCCGCTCCAGAACCGCGCGATCGCGGGCAACTATCCGCCGGGATCGACCTTCAAGGCGATCGTGGCGGCGGCGGCCCTCCAGGAGGGCCTGATCGATCCCACCCGGAAGGTCTTCTGTCCGGGCTCGTTCCGGCTCGGCCGGCGCACCTACCGCTGCTGGAAGGACGGCGGCCACGGAGCGGTCGACCTGCACCGCGCGATCGTGGAGTCGTGCGACGTGTACTTCTACCACCTCGGACTCGAGCTCGGCATCGATCGCCTCGCGCACTACGCGAAGGGATTCGGGCTCGGGCACACGACCGGCATCCCGCTCGCGAACGAGCAGGGCGGCCTGATCCCGACCAGCGCCTGGAAGGAGCGGCGCTTCGGCGAGCCGTGGATGCTCGGCGAGACGGTGTCGTCGTCGATCGGCCAGGGCTTCGATCTGGTGACGCCCCTGCAGCTCGCGACCGCGTACGCGGCGATCGCGAACGGCGGCCAGCTGCTGAAGCCGCGCCTCGTGCTCCGCAGTGTCGACCCCGACGGCAACGTGGTGGATGGCCCGGCGCCCGAGGTCGTCGGCACCGTGCCGGTGGCGCCGGAGCACCTCGCGCGCGTGCGCAAGGCGCTCGAAGGCGTCGTCAACGAGCCGGGCGGAACGGGCGGGCGCTCGCGCGTCCCGGGGATCAAGGTGGCCGGCAAGACGGGCACCGCGCAGGTGGTCGGGCTCGAGCACACGGAGAACCTGAACGACGAGGAGGTGCGCATGCGCCACCGCGACCACGCCTGGTTCGTCGGCTACGCGCCGGCCGACGCGCCCGAGATCGTGGTGGCCGCGCTCGTCGAGCACGGCGGACACGGCGGCTCGGCCGCGGGTCCGGTGGTCCAGAAGGTGATGGCCGCGTACTTCGGCGTGTCGCTCGAGCCGCCGCCCGCGCCGAGCGCGCCCGCGACGCCCGTGACCTCGGCGCGTGTCGCCCCTCAGCCGCCGCCCGATCAGCCCGACGCCGACGCCGCAGACGGCGTCCCGGCCGCTCCCACCGAATCCGACGCCCCGGAAGGTCCCAATGCCGGCGATTGACCGACGCCTGCTCCAGAACTTCGACTGGACGCTCCTCGGGCTCTCCGGGATCCTGGCGACGCTCGGCCTGGTGAATCTCTTCTCCGCGACGCACCAGCCCGAGAGGCTCTCCGACGAGATGAGCCGGCAGCTGATCGCGTTCGGTATCGGCGCGATGGCGGCGGTGGTCGTCACCGTGATCGACTACCGGCACTACGAGCGCTTCGCCCTGCCGCTCTTCGCGGCGTCGCTCGGTCTGCTCGCGCTCACCCTCGTGATCGCGCCGGTGACGCGCGGATCGCAGAGCTGGCTATTCGGCGGACGCGTCCAGCCGGCCGAGTTCGCGAAGCTCGCCCTCGTCCTCGCGCTCGCCCGCTACTTCCACCGCAACCCGCCCGGCGAGATCACGCGCCTGCGCGACCTCATCGGGCCGGGGGCGATCATCGGGCTGCCGGTCGGGATGATCCTGCTCCAGCGCGACATGGGCGTCGCGCTCCTCACCTTGCTGATCGGCGCGACCTACCTCCCGCTCGTGCGGATCCCGTGGCGGGCGTGGGCGGGCGTCGCGCTGCTCGCGGTCGCGGCGTTGGTGGCGCTCTGGACCTTCTCGCTCGCGCCGTACCAGAAGGAGCGCATCCTCGCGGTCGTCGATCCGGGACGCGATCCGCTCGCCTCGGGCTACCAGGTGAACCAGTCGCGGATCGCGATCGGCTCGGGCGGCCTCTTCGGCACCGGCTACATGCAGGGCACGCAGACGCAGCTGCGCTTCCTGCCGACCCAGCACACCGACTTCGCGTTCTCCGTCGTCGCGGAGGAGTGGGGCTTCGCGGGGTCCTGCGTCGTGCTCGGCCTGTACGCGACCTTGCTCTTCTGGGGCCTCGTGGTGGCCCGCAGCAGCAAGGACGACTTCGGCGCGCTGCTCGCGATCGGCGTGGTCGGCTGCCTCTTCTGGCCTGCGGTCTTGAACGTCGCGATGGTGCTCGGACTCGCCCCGGTGATCGGCGTGCCGTTGCCGCTCTTCTCGTACGGCGGCTCGGCGATGGTCACGACGCTCACCTCGATCGGTCTGCTGATGAACGTGTCGATGCGACGCTACGTCTTCTAGCGCACATGATAGGCTCGCCCGCATGTCCATCTCTGCCGCGCACGGGGCGCCGCCCTGCATCGGCGCCTTCTTCGACATGGACAAGACGCTGATCGCGGAGAACTCCGGCAGCCTCTACATGAAGTATCGCTATGCGCGCGGCGAGATCGGCGGCATGGATCTCCTGCGCGGGCTCGGCGCCTATCTCCAGTACAAGCTCGGCGTGCTCGACATCCGCAACTGGACCAAGAACATGATGGTCCAGTTCCGCGGCCGCAGTGAGTCGGAGCTCGAGAAGGAGGCGCTCCAGTGGTTCGACGAGATGGTGGCCGCGACCATCTACCCGGAGGCCGAGCGCCTCGTGCGCGAGCACGAGCGCGCCGGCCACGTCGTCGCGATCGTCTCGGGCGCGACCAAGTTCGTGGTGCGGCCGCTGGCCGCACGGCTCGGCATCCGGCACATGCTCTACACGCGCCTCGAGGTGGAGGAGGGCGCGTTCACGGGGCGCGTGGTCGAGCCGATCTGCTTCGAGGAGGGGAAGATCTACTGGCTCCAGCAGTTCATCGAGGACCAGCAGATCGAGCTGGCGCGCTCGTACTTCTACACCGATTCGATCACCGACCGGCCGCTGCTCGATCTGGTCGGTCACCCGGTGGCGGTGAATCCGGATCCGCTGCTCTACCGCGAGGCGGTGCGGCGCAGCTGGCCGGTGCGCTTCTTCGAGGCGCCGACGCGGGAGAAGGATCTCCGGGTCGCCCCGCCCGCTTAACCGATGAGCCCCTTCACCAGGTTCACGAAATCGGCCTTCGGCCGCGCGCCCTGGATCTGCTGCACCACGGTTCCGCCGCGGATCGCGAGGATCGTCGGGATCGCGCGCACGCCGTAGCGGCCCGGTGTCGCCGGATTCGCATCGACGTCCATCTTCGTGATCTTGACCCGATCGCCGTACTCGGCCGCGAGCTCCTTGATGATCGGCGCGATCTGGCGGCAGGGGCCGCACCACTCGGCCCAGAAGTCGATGATCGCTGGCTTGTCCGACTGGAGCACCTCGCGCTCGAAGGACTGATCGGTGACCTCGATGACGTCGGCCATGATTCTCTCCTCGCGAAGTCCCGGACCTTAGCGGATCGCGCTCCGGCGCGCGGGCCGACGCGGCCCCTTGTTCGAGCGCCCATCCTCGCCCAAGTTGCGCGCGCGACGCACGCGAGGGAGGAAGCGGTGGCCGGGCGGATCGCGATCTGCGAAGGCGATCTCACGGAGCAGGCCGTGGACGCGATCGTCAACGCGGCCAACAGCGCGCTCGTGCTCGGCGCCGGCGTGGCGGGCGCGATCCGCGCGAAGGGCGGGCCGTCGATCCAGGCGGAGTGCGATGCGATCGGCCCGATCGAGGTCGGCGACGCCGCCGTGACCGGCGCTGGCAACCTGCCGGCTCGCTGCGTGATCCATGCGGCGGGCATGGCGCCGGGCGGATCGGCCAGCGAGGAGAGCATCCGCCGGAGCGTGCGGCGGAGCCTCGAGCTCGCGGTCCGCCACGGGTGTCGCACCGTCGCGATCCCCGCGATCGGCGCGGGCATCGGCGGCTTCTCCGCGCAGCGCTGCGCGGAGATCCTGATCGAGGAGGCGCGCGCGCAGCTCCGGGGTCCGGATGCGCTCGAGGAGATCCGCTTCGTGCTCTTCGGCGAGCCCATGTACCGCGTCTTCGAGATGGCGCACGACGCCGCGCGCGTGCGCGAGCAGATGGAGCGGCTGCGCGGCGGACCGGGCCGATCTCAGTAGGCCGTTGCGGGCTTTTTCGCCGGACGGGGCCTAGCTTCGTTCCCTGCCGGGGATCCCGTGGTCGTTGCGATCCATCAGCTCACCGCCGCCATCTACCTGGTGGCCTGTCTGGCCTCGGGCATCGGCCTGGCGCTCGGCAATGCCCGCGCCGCGCGCTTCGCGGTGGGCGTGCTGGCTGCGGGAGCGCTGCTCCACACGCTCGCGCTCTCGCTGCTCCACACCGCGAAGCCGCCGCCGCCTCTCACCGATCTCGCGTCGGCCGCGTCGTTCATGTCCTGGGCGGGGACGATCGCGTACCTGGCGCTGCTGCGACGCGCGAAGGTGTCGGGACTCGCGGTGCTGGTCGCGCCGATGGCCTTCCTCGGGGTCTTCCTCGCGGCGCTGCACCTGCCGCAGGCCGCGCCCGCGACGACGCCGGGAAGCGGCTCGGTGCCGCATGCGCACGTGCTGCTGGCGAGCGCCGGCTTCGCCCTGCTGGGGCTGGCGGGCCTCTCGGGAGCGCTCTTCCTGGCGGAGCACCGGCGCCTCAAGCGACACCGCGCGCTGCCGGGCAGCGGACTCCCCTCGCTCGAGTCGCTCGACCGCGCCGGCGCCGTCGCGCTCGCGACCGGCTTTCCTCTGCTGACCCTCGGCGTCATCACGGGCGCGATGTGGGTGCACGCGGCGCACGGCGGCGCGCTGACCGGCAGCCCGCACGAGGTCGGCGCGCTGGTGGCCTGGGCGGTCTACGGGCTCCTCGTGCTGCAGCGCTTCGCGGCCCACCAGGGCGCGCGCCGCTGCGCCGTCTCCGCGCTGGCGGGCTTCGCCCTGCTCTCGGCGGTGGTCGTCGGCATGGGGGTCCTGTGAAGCTCCTGCTGCTCGGCATGAACCACCGCACCGCGCCGCTCGAGCTGCGCGAGCGCCTCGCGGTCGCGGACCCCGGGCCGCCGCTCCAGAAGCTCGTGAGCTGCGACGAGATCGACGAGGCCGTGCTGCTCTCGACCTGCAACCGCGTCGAGGTGATCGCGCTGACGCGCAGCCCCGACGCCGCCCGGTTGCGGCTGCGCTCGTTCTTCCGCCGCGAGCTCGCCGGCGACGCGGCCGAACTCACCACGCGCGCGCTCGACGAGGCGCTCTACGAGTACCGCGACGGCGAGGCGATGCGGCACGTGATGCGCGTCGCCGCGGCGCTCGACTCGATGGTGGTGGGCGAACCGCAGATCCTCGGGCAGATCAAGGACGCCTACCGCGCGGCGGTCGAGTGCGGCGCGTCCGGGCCGATCCTCGACCGCCTCTACCAGCGCGCCTTCGCGACGGCCAAGCGCGTGCGCACCGACACGCGCATCGCCGAGGGCCCGCTCTCGGTCGCGCGCGTCGCGGTGGCGCTCGCGCGCCAGATCTTCGAGGACATGACCGGGAAGCACGCGCTGCTGATCGGCGCGGGCGAGATGGCCGAGCTCGCGCTCGGCGCGCTGCGCGACGCCGGGCTCGCGTCGCTCGCCATCGCGAACCGCAGCGCCGAGCGCGCCGCGCAGCTCGCCGTCGCCTACGGCGCGACCGCGCACGGACTCGACGAGCTGCCGCGCCTGCTCGCCGAGTCGGACGTCGTGCTGACCTCGATCGGCGGCGACCGCCCGATCCTGCGCGTCGACACTGTGGAGCCCGCGCTGCGCGCGCGGCGCGGTCGGCCGATCTTCGTGATCGACATCGGCGTGCCGCGCAACGCCGATCCCGCGATCGATCGCCTCGACGACGTCTACCGCTACGACATCGACGCGCTCGGCGCCGTCGCGAGCGACAACGCCGAGGAGCGTCGCCGCGAGCAGGCGCGCGCCGAGGCGATCGTGGCCGAGGAGCAGCAGCGCTTCGAGGGCTGGTTCGCGGCGCTGCGCGCGGTGCCGACCATCCGCGACCTGCGCGGCCGCGTCGAGGTGATCCGCGCGCGCGAGACCTCGCGCGCGCTCTCGCGCCTCGCGCTCGATCCGGAGCGGCGCGAGGCCGTAGAGCTGCTGACGCGCTCGCTGGTCAACAAGATCCTGCACGCGCCGCTCGCGCGGCTGCGGCGGGAAGCGGAGCGCGAAGAGGGTATGGCGTACCTCGAGTTGGCGCGGCTGCTGTTCGGGCTCGACGACGCGGACTGGGATGCGGCGGGCGCCGAGGCCGTGGACGCCCCCGACGGGCCGCCCGATCCGGGCCTGGACGAGCCGTGACCCGGGTGCGCATCGCCACGCGCGGGAGCGACCTCGCGCTGTGGCAGGCTCGCTATGTGGCCGATCGGATCGCGGCGCAGCTCGGCTGCGAGACGGAGATCGTCGCGCTCGAGACGAGCGGCGATCGGCTCTCGGGATCGCTGGCGCGCGTCGGCGGCAAAGGGCTCTTCGTCAAGGAGATCGAGGAGGCGCTGCTCGACGGGCGCGCCGACGTGGCGGTGCACAGCGCCAAGGACCTGCCGGCCGTGCTGCCGCGCGAGCTCGCGCTGGTCGCGTTTCCGGAGCGCGCCGACCCGCGCGACGCGCTCGTCGCGCGCGAGCCGGGCGCGACGGTGCAGCGCCTGCCGCGCGGCGCGCGCGTGGGGACGGGCAGCGTGCGCCGCGCGGCGCAGCTCCGCCGCTTGCGACCCGATCTGGAGATCGCGCCGCTGCGCGGAAACGTGCCGACGCGGCTCCGCAAGCTCGACGAGGAGCGCCTCGACGCCGTGGTGCTCGCCTGCGCAGGGCTCGAGCGCCTCGACGCGGCCGCGCACATCGCGGAGCGCATCGACCCGGCTCAGCTCCTGCCCGCGGTCGCGCAGGGCGCGCTCGCCGTGCAGGCGCGGCGCGGCGATCCGCTGGCCGCCCGGCTCGCCGCGCTCGATCACGCCGAGACCGCCGCGCGCGTGGCGGCGGAGCGCGCGGTCGCCGAGGCGCTCGGCGCGGACTGCAACGTGCCGCTCGCGGCGCTCGCGGAGACGACCCGCGACGAGCGCTTGCGCGTGCGCGCGCGCGTGATCGCGCCCGATGGCTCGCGCGAGGCCGCGGCGGAGCTCTCGGGCGAGGCCTCCGAGGCGCGGCAGATCGGAGCGGAGCTCGCGCGCCTGCTGCGCGCGCGCGGCGCGGACGCGATCCTCGCCGCGTGTCGGGCGGAGGTCGCGTGAAACGCGGTCGCGTCATCCTGGTGGGCGCCGGCCCGGGCGCGCCGGATCTCGTCACCGTGCGCGGGGCCGAGGCGCTGCGCGGCGCGGACGCGGTCGTCTACGACGCGCTCGCGCCCGAGGCGCTGCTGGCGCTCGCGCCGCCGGACGCGCTCCGCATCGACGTCGGCAAGCGCGGTCACGACGCGCCGACGCTCTCCCAGGACGACACCAGCGCGCTGCTGGTGCGGCTCGCGGCGGAAGGCCGCACGGTCGTGCGCCTCAAGGGCGGCGATCCCTACGTCTTCGGCCGCGGCAGCGAGGAGGCGAGCGCCTGCGCGCGCGCGGGGATCCCCTTCGAGGTCGTGCCCGGCGTCTCGTCGCTCTTCGGAGCGCTCGCCTACGCCGGCATTCCCATCACCGATCGGCGTCACTCCGCGTCCTTCGCCGTGACCACCGGGCACAAGGACCCGAGCAAGCCCGCGCGCGAGACGCGCTGGGACCTGCTGGCCCAGGCGGCCGACACGCTCGTGGTGTTGATGGGCGCGCGCAACCTCGAGGAGATCGCCGGGCGGCTGCTGGCTTCCGGCCGCTCGCCCGCGACGCCGGCGGCCGTGGTGATGGACGGGACGCTGCCGTCGCAGCGCGTGGTCGAGGCGCCGCTCGGCGAGCTCGCGCGGCGCGCGCGCGAAGCCGGCGTGCGCGCGCCGGCCGTCATCGTGGTCGGCGACGTGGCGGCGCTGCGCGCAGAGCTCGCGTGGTTCGAGCAGCAGCCGCTCTTCGGGCGCCGCGTCCTGGTGACGCGCAGCGAGGACCAGGCGGCCGATCTGGTGGAGGCGCTGCTCTCCGCCGGCGCCGAGCCGCGCGTGCTGCCGATGATCCGGGTGCTTCCCGCCGAGGACACCGGTCCGCTCGACGCCGCGCTCGCGCGCCTTTCCGACTACGACTTCGTGGTGTGGACGAGTGCCAACGCGGTGTGCTTCTCGAGCGAGCGCGCGCAGGCGCAGGGCGTCGATCTCTCGCAGCTGCGCGCCGTCGGAGTCTGCGTCGGGCCCGCCACCGCGGAGGCGGCGCGCGCGGCCGGATTGCCGGTGGACGTGGTGCCGGACCGCGGCGACGCCGAGGGCGTGCTCGAGCGGCTCGTCCGGCTCTCGCCGCGCGGCCGCCGCTTCCTGCTGCCGCGCTCGTCGCTCGCGCGCGAGCTGCTGCCCGAGGGCCTGCGGCGCGAGGGCGCCGAGGTCGATGCGGTGGTGGCCTACCGCACCGTGCCCGCCGACGTCGATGCCGCTGCGCTGCGCGCGCATCTTTGCGCCGGCGAGTTCGCCGCGCTCTGCTTCACGAGCCCTTCGGCCGTGCGACACTTCGCTGCGCTGCTCGACCCGCCGTCGCTCGAGGCGGCGCGGCGCTGCGCTGTGGCAGCGATCGGCTCCGTCACCGCGGCGGCGCTCGCACACGCAGGGCTCGGGGCCGACGCCGTGGCCGGCGAGCCGTCGGCGCGTGCGCTCGTCGCCGCGCTCGCCGAGTCCATGGCCGGCGCGCGCGAGGGCCGATAGGGTCTGCGGCCGATCGGAGGGGCCCGGTGTCGATCCGCTACAAGGTCGTCGAGACGAGCGACGTGACCGACCACGCGCTCGAGGAGATCCTCAACGAGTGGACGGGCAAGGGCTGGCGCTTCGACACCATGCAGTTCGCGATGCGCGAATCCTCGAAGCGCCCCAGCATGGCCTTCCTCACCTTCACGCGGACGGCGGACGGCGAGGACTGACCCCGAACGCATAGGGCAGGATCGCGCGCACGAGGTCGGCGCGCGTCTCGAGGCTGCGCGTCAGCCCCGAGAGCAGGCCGACCACGCGCCCGACGAGCACGAGGTGCGAGGGTACGCGCACGAGCGGGTTCTCGCGGATGCGGCGCGGCAGGTCCTCGCGTAGCCGTTCGGCCAGCTCGCGATCGACGGTGGCCTGGGCGCGCACGCGCTGCGCCGCATCGAGCACGAAGCGCGCGATGTCGAGGAGACCCGAGTCGCTGTCGCCGCGCGTCTCGAAGCCGAGCCGCCTCATCTTTGCCGCCATCGCCTCGGGGTCGCCTCGCAGCAGCGCTGCGGCGAAGCCCTGCACGCTGGCGCGGAAGCTCTCGGGCAGCTCCTTCGCGAGCCCGAAGTCGAGGAAGACGAGGCGCGGACCGTCGGGCGTCGGCTGCACCAGCAGGTTGCCGGGATGGGGATCGGCGTGGAAGAAGCCCCGCGCGAGGATCTGCTCGCAGTAGGCGGAGACGAGGATCGAAGCCACGCGGTCGACGTCGACCCCGGCGGCGCGCAGCGCCGCGACGTCGGTCACCTTGATGCCCGGCTCGAAGTCCATCACCAGCACGCGTCGGCTGGAGAGGTCCCAGTGGATGCGCGGGACGTGGATCTCCGGCGTGTCGGCGAAGAACGACGCGATCCGCTCGGCGTTGCGCCCCTCGTTCTCGAAGTCGAGCTCGCGCGGCACGCTCTGCTGCAGCTCCTCGACGAGCGGCATCAGATCGAAGTCGCGCTCGAGGAAGCTGACCGTGCGGAAGAGGAAGCGCAGGCTGGCGAGATCCGCGCGCACGAGCGACTCGATCTCCGGGTACTGGACCTTGACCGCGACCTCGCGCCCGTCGAGGCGCGTCGCGCGGTGCACCTGCGCGAGCGAGGCCGCCGCGATCGGCTCGCGCTCGATCTCCGCGAAGAGCTCGCGCACGGGGCGGCCGAGCTCCGACTCGATCGTCGCGGCCACGACCCCGAAGGCCTTCGGCGGCACGCGGTCGTGCAGCCGCGACAGCACCTCCACGTATTCGGCGGGCAGCACGTCGGCTCGCGTGCCGAGGAACTGACAGGCCTTGAGGATCAGCCCGCGCAGCTCGACGGCGGTCTCGTAGATGGAGCTCGCGTTCGCGCGGTGCAGCCTCGACCAGCGCTCCTCCATGTCGGACGGCCGCAGCCGGCGCGCGATGAAGCGCGTCGCGCGGATGCCGAGGTAGGTGCGGCCGAAGGTCGTCCCGATGCGCTGCGCGCGGTAGAGCCGCTCCGACGCGCGCAGCGATCGCTCGCTCACCAGAGCTCCGGAGGCGCCGAGGGGCACGACCACGACTCCCCGAGCTCTCCGGCGGCGGCGAGCTCCTGGCGCTCGTCCTCGTCGAGGTCCTCGGTGCGCGGCGCGGGCGTGTAGTGGCACTGCACCCAGCGCGGCGCGGGGAACTCGAGCAGGTAGCTGGTGCCGTAGCTCTCGTAGCGGAAGCGGCCGTCGTAGAGCCACGGGAAGCCGATCGCCGGCTCGGGAATGCGCGCGAGGAGATGCGAGGAGACGAGATCGTCGAGCTCGTCCGGGTACAGGCCCTCGCGCTCGATGTACCGGTGCAGCGCGTCGATGATCTCTCTCGCGCGCACCTCGCGCGTCCGATGGTAGTCGGACCAGGCCCACGCCTGGCCCGCCAGCAGCGGCACGCCGACGAGCGCCGCGCCCACGCCGAGCAGGCGCGCCCGCGTCTTCAGCTGCGCGGCGTCGCGAACTCCGACGCGGCTCGCGATCCCGATCGCGAGCACGCAGGCCGCCGCCAGCGGAGCGAGCGGCCGCGCCGACACACCGAAGGGAAAGAGTCCGGCCGCGGAGCCGGCCTCGAGCACGGCCAGCGAGGCCGCGGCGCCGAGCCCGGCGCCGAGGAGCAACGCGCGCGGGCGCGGCTCGCCGCGCCGCGCCACGAACGCCACGCCGAGCGCCGCGCCCGCGAGCCAGATCGCCACCAGCAGCGCGCCGACCTCCAGTCCGAAGACCGGCACCGCGGGCCAGGGCGAGATCGCGAACGGGAGCGACGCGTCGGTGCCGGTCGCGTTGCGCAGGAAGGCCAAGGTCGCGAGCGCGAACGGCGCGAACAGCGCGACGCGCGCCGACCAGCGGAGCGCGAGCCAGCTCCGCGCGAGCCAGGGTGCCGCGAGGGCGAAGCCGACCGCGGCACCGACCCCCGCGATCGTGACCGAGCCGCGCCAGCCGAAGAACTGCCACGGAAAGGGCGTGACCACGCCGTAGAAGACGAAGAGCAAGGTCGCGACGACGCACGATGCCGCGAGCGCGGCCGCGATCGCCGAGCCCGTCGCGAGGATCGCGCCGGCGGCGAGCAGCAGCGCCGGCAGTCCCAGCACCGCGAAGGCGAGCGCGGGCGGATCGAGCAGCGCGGCCGTGACCTCGTGCGCGAACAGGAACGCGCGCGGCTCGTACCAGAGCGCGGGCGAGCCCTGGCGCGCGGGCCCGACACCGTGGTGCACGGCGGCGGTCCAGGCGAAGAGCGCGAGCAGCGCGATCCAGCCGAGGGCCGCGCGGGCGCGGCCGCCGGCCGACGCGCTCACTCCTCTTCCTCGTCTCGCTCGACCTCGACCCGCAACCGCGGTCCCCCGCGCCCGTCGTCGTCGCGCAGGCGGATGCGCGCGTTCACCTCGAGCGTGCGGCCCTCGAGCAGCTGCGCAATCACCGCTGCGACGTCGACGTTCTCGAGCGTGCGGCCGATCTCGTAGGAGAGCCGCTCGAGGAATTCCGCGCGCGTGCGCCGGCTCTGGTCGACCGCGAAGTCCTGCAGGTCCTTCGGCATCGCCTCGCCTAGCGCCTTGCGGATCGCCTCTTCGGTGAAGAAGAAGCCCGACAGCCCCATCGCGATCGCGCGCCGCATCAGCTCGGGAATGGCGTAGAGCGGCCCCGTGCCGGCCTGCGCGGCGCCTCGATTCCCGGCGTCGAGCGACTCGCTCCGTTTCCCACGCCGCTCTGCCATTGGAGTAGAATCGCGCTCCACCATGCGACGCCGCGTCCGCGACATCATGTCCGAGAAGATCGTCACGATCAGCGCCGACGATCGACTCTCGACGGTCGAGGATATCATGACGCTCGGGCGGGTGCGCCACATGCCGGTGGTGCACGGCGGGCGTCTCGTCGGCGTCGTCTCCGAGCGCGACCTGCTGCGGGCGTCGCTCTCGAACCTAACTGCCTTCGGCAACGAGCAGCGGCGCGCGTTCCTCCAGGCGGTCGAGATCCGGCGCGTGATGTCGTCGCCGCCGGTCGTCATACACCCTGATGCGACGCCCGAGGAGGCGGCCTGGGTGATGGCGGAGAAGAAGATCGGCTGTCTGCCCGTGCTCGACGGCGACGACCTCGTCGGCCTCGTCACCGAGACCGATCTCTTGCGCTACTTCGCGGGCGAGCGCGACGCGCCGCCTCAGCGGCAGGCTAGACGCGAACGGTCGTCCAGCGGTCCGACGCGAACCGCAGGCTGAGGAGCCCGGCCTTCACCGCGTAGTCGGCCAGCAGGCACAGCCACACCGCCGTCACGCCTCCCCCGAGCGGACGCGCGATCGCGAGCGCGGTCCCGAGCCGGAACACGAACAGCCCGACCAGGATCGCGAGCAGCGGGAAGCGCGTGTCGCCCGCGCCGCGCAGCGCTCCGCCGAGCGCGAACTCGACCGCCATCAGCGGCTGCGCTGCGCCGAGGATGTAGATGAAGACTATCGCGAGCCGGATCGTCTCCTTCCCGGCCGCGCCGAAGAGCTGCGCGAGGTCCGGCGCGGCGAGCGCGATCGCGAGGCCGAGGGCGCCCATCACCACCATTGCCTGCGCGCAGGCGCGCCAGCCGAGGCGGCGCGCCTCCGCCGGGCGCCTCGCGCCGAGCCGGTGGCCGACCAAGGTCCCGGCGGCGGTCGAGAAGCCGAGCCCGGGCACGAAGCAGAGCGAGAGGATGCGCACGCCGATCAGATACGCGGAGACGGCGGGCGTGCCGTAGAGCGCGATGATCGCGAGGAACACGAGCAGCCCGAGCTGGAAGGCGCTCTGCTCCGCGGCGGTCGGGAGCCCGATGCGGAGCAGTCGCCAGCAGGTGTCGGCGGTGAGCGCGCGACCGGCGATCCGCCGCGGCAGGATCAGCGCGCCGCGCCACCAGCAGATGGCCAAGGTGCCGGCTCCGACGCTGAAGGAGATCCCGCCGGCGAGCGCCGAGCCGATGGCGCCGAGCGCCGGAGCGCCGAGGCGGCCGAACACGAACGCGTAGCAGAGCAAGACGTTGAGCCCGTTGGCGAGCACGCCGACCGCGAGCGGCGTGCGCACGTCGCCGGCTCCGCGCAGCGCCATCGACAGCGCGATCTCGATCGCGAAGGGCACGTTGAAGCAGAGCAAGGTCGCGAGGCAGGCGCCGCCGAGGTCCGCGACGTCGCCTCGCACGCCGAGCAGTGACACCGCCTCGCGCGACCACGGCGCGAGCGCCATCAGCAGCGCGCCGAGCAGTGCCGCGAGCGCGACGGACGCGCGCGCAGCGCGCGCCGCCTCCCGCCAGTTCCCGGCGCCGACCTCGCGCGCGACGATCGCGAGCGTGCCCGTCGTGATCGCGGCGAGCAGGGCGAAGACGAAGAAGTGGATCTGCATCGCGACGCCGACCGCGGCGACGGCGGCGGTGCCGAGCGAGGAGACGAAGGCGAAGTCGACCAGCGCGACGAGCGCGTGGAGCCCGTAGAGCGCCATCGAGGGCCAGGCCAGCTCCCAGACGCCGAGGTCTACCGGTGCGGCCGCGCCGATCCGATCTTTGAGGGGCCCCGCTTCCGAAGGGCCCGCATGCACGGGAGCGCCCACTCGCTGACTTCCTGCCTGGGTGCGGCGGACCGGTACCGACGACGGATCCAGCATGGCTTCCGATACGACCCTCGCGGTGTGAGGTGTTTCACAGCGCGGCCGGTGAAGGCGGCTAGCTGATCGACTCTCGTACGATTCGATTGACATGTCCCGCGGGGGTCTCGTAAGCTCGATTCACCTCCGGGGATGGGAGAACGGGACGGCCCGCGACAGCGCGACGAGGCTCAGGCCTTCGATCGGCGCGGGAGAGCGATGGCGATCGTCGAGCGCATCGAAGCAGCGACGCCGGATGCCCGCCGGCGGCTCCGCCACTCCAATCCGGCGACGCTCGCGTCGCTCGGTGAGATCGAGGTCGCGACGTCCGGCGACGTGCGCGCGGCGGTCGAGCGCGCGCGCAAGGCGCAGCCCGCATGGGCGGCGCTCTCGTTCGCGGAGCGCGGGCGCTTCCTCGAGCGGGCCGCGCGCGAGCTCGCCGCGCGCCAGGACGAGTTCGTCGCAGAGATCGTGGCCGAGACCGGCAAGCCGGAGCTCGAAGCGCTGACCACCGAGGTGATCACCGCGTGCGACGCGCTCGTGTTCTACGCGAAGCGTGCGGGCCGCATCCTCGCCGAGCGCACGCTGCCGGTGCACCTGCTCAAGACCAAGAAGCTGCGCGTCGCGTACCGACCGCTCGGCGTGGTGGGGATCATCACGCCTTGGAACTTCCCGTTCATCCTCTCGCTGAACCCGACCCTGCAGGCGCTGGTTGCGGGCAACACCGTCGTGCTGAAGCCCTCCGAGGTGACGCCTCGCAGCGGCCGGCTGGTCGAGGAGCTGTGGAACGCGGTCGGACTGCCGGAGGGCGTCTTCCAGCTCGTGCAGGGCGACGGCGAGACGGGCGCGGCGCTGCTCACGGCCGGCGTCGACAAGATCTGCTTCACCGGCAGCGTCGCGACCGGGCGCCGCGTGGCGGAGGTCTGCGGCCGCGAGCTCGTCCCGTGCACGCTCGAGCTCGGCGGCAAGGATCCGATGATCGTCTGCGCCGACGCGGACCTCGAGCGCGCCGCGCGCGGCGCGGTCTACGGCGCCTTCACCAACTCGGGTCAGGTGTGCACCTCGACCGAGCGCGTGTACGTGGTCGACGAGGTGGCCGACGCCTTCACGCGCAAGGTCGTGGAGGAGACGGGCCGGCTGCGCCAGGGCGCGACCGGCGAGTTCGACGTCGGCGCGATCATCGACGCGAAGCAGCTCGACGTGATCGAGGATCACGTGCGCGACGCGGTGACGCGAGGCGCGCGCGTGCTCGCGGGAGGCCGGCGTAATCCGTCGTGCAGCGGGCTCTTCTACGAGCCCACCGTGCTCGTCGACGTGAGCCACGACATGCAGGTGATGCGCGACGAGACCTTCGGCCCGGTGCTGCCCATCATGCGCGTGCGGGACGAGCAGGAAGCGCTCGCGCTCGCCAACGACTCGCCCTACGGACTCAACGCGAACGTGTGGACGCGCAGCAAGCGGCGCGGCATCGAGCTCGCCGGCGGCATCGAGTCGGGCTGCGTGGTCGTGAACGATTGCATGCTCACTTACGGCGTGACGGAATCGCCCTTCGGCGGCGCCAAGCACAGCGGCATCGGCCGCGTGAACGGCGAGATCGGCCTGCAGGGATTCTGTCGCGTGCAATCGATTCTGATCGATCGCTTCGGCGGGAAGACGGAGCCGCTCTGGTATCCGTATTCCGCGCGCAAGCTGCGCCTGCTGCGGGGCGCGTTGCGTTGGATCTGGGGAACCTCGTTCGGGCGACTGCTTTCGTGACGAGGGGAATGGCGGAGAACGGCATGATCTCGACCATCCTGGTGGCGACCGACGGCTCGGAGGCGGCGTCCCACGCGGAGCGCGCGGGTGTCGCGCTCGCGAATCGCATGCGCGCGCGGCTGCTCGGACTGTGCGTGGTGGAGGACCGCCTCGCGCGCGGCTTCCGCGACGACGGGCTCGGCGTCACGCCGCCTTCGCCCGAGCCGGTCGCGGCGTATCTGAAGAGCCGCGCGGAGGCGGCCATGCGGCGGCTGGCCGAACGCGCGCGCGCCGAGGGCGTGGAGCCGAGCTGCGACGTGGCCGACGGCGCGGCCGACGACCGCATCGTCGAACGCAGCCAGCAGGCCGACCTCACCGTGCTCGGCCGCGACGGCATGGACGCCGCCTATCGCACGGGGCTGATCGGGTCGACCGTCGACGGTGTCATTCGCAAGACCGGGCGCGCCGCGCTCGTGGTCCCGGCGGGCGCGCCGGCCTCCGGTCCGATCGTGCTGGCCTTCGACGGCTCGCCGGGGTCGCGCATCGGCGCGAACCTGGCCGTGCAGATCGCCACCCGCGCGGGCGAGCCGATCCACGTGTTCGTCGACTCGAAGGACAAGGGCCGCGCGGTCGCGCGCTTCGAGGAGGTGCGCGGGCTCGTCGGCAGCCTGCCGGTGCCGGTGCGCGAGATCTCCTCCACGCTCGGTCGGCCCGACGTGAAGATCGTCGACTCGGCGCGCGAGGTCCGCGCGGGGCTGATCGTGATGGGGGCCTACGGGCGCAACCGCATCACCGAGTACTTCCTGGGCAGCAACTCGGCCGCGGTGGTGCGCACGTCTCCGATCGCGGTGCTGCTCGCGCGCTGACGTGACGACGCCGCGGATCCGCCTCGAGGATCTGGCGGAGGCGCTGGGTCTATCCGCCGAGGGCGACGCGCAGATGTGGATCGAGGGGGTCGCGCCGCTCGAGTCCGCGGGGCCGGCGGACCTCTCCTTCGTGCGCTCGCCCGCCTTCGCCGCGAATCTCGCCTCGTCGCGCGCGGGCGCCGTGGTGGCGCTGCGCGGGCAGGACGTCGGCGGGCGGCCGGCGCTCCGCTCGGACGATCCGAGCCGCGACTTCTACCGCGCGGCGCGGCTGCTCGCGCCGGAGCCCGCGCAAGCGCCCGGCGTGCACCCGAGCGCCGTCGTCGCGGAGGACGCGAAGATCGACCCGAGCGCGTCGATCGGGCCGGGCTGCAGCGTCGGCGCGGGCGCGGTCGTCGGCGCGCGCAGCCGGCTCTTCGCGGGCGTCGTGCTGTATCCCGGCGCGCGCATCGGCGCGGACTGCGTGCTGCACGCCCGCTGCGTGATCGCGGCGGCGTCCGTGCTCGGCGACCGCGTGCTCCTGCACCCAGGCGTGGTCGTCGGCGGCGAGGGCTTCGGCTACGTCGGCGCGCGCGGCGGCGGGCTCGAGCGCGCCCACCACGTCGGCCGCGTGGTGATCGAGGACGACGTCGAGATCGGCGCGAACTCGACGGTCGACCGCGGCACGCTCGGCGACACGCGCATCGGACGCGGCAGCAAGATCGACAACCTGGTCCAGATCGGGCACAACTGCCGCATCGGCGAGAGGGTCGTGATCGTGGCGCAGGCCGGCATCGCGGGCAGCACGCAGGTCGGCGACGATGCCGTGATCCTCGCCCAGGCCGGCGTTGCGGGGCATCTCCAGGTCGGCGCGCGCGCGCTCGTCGGCCCGCAGTGCGGCGTACACAAGGACGTGCCGGCGGGGGCGCGCGTGCTCGGCTCGCCGCAGCGCGTGGAGCTCCGCTATCACCGCGAGGTCGCGGCACTCGGACGCCTGCCCGAGCTGCTGAAGCGCGTTCGCGCGCTCGAGCGGCGCCTCTTCGGTCCGCGAGACGACGCATGACGCGCGCTGCGAGACGGCGCATGACGCTGCGCGCGTGACCTTGCGGCTGCGCGAGACGCCGGAGGACTTCCGCGTCGACGAGATTGCGGCGTACGCACCGCGCGGCGACGGCGCGCACACCTTCGTGCGCGTCGAGAAGCGGCTCCGCACCACCGAGGAGGTGGCGCGTGCGCTCGCGCGCGCGGCCGGCGTCCGACCCGGCGACGTCGGCTACGCGGGCCGCAAGGACCGCGTCGCGGTGGCGACGCAGTGGTTCTCGGTGCCGGGGCTCGACCCGGAGCGCGCCGCGGCGCTCGAGCTGCCCGGTGCGCGCGTGCTCGAGGCGGCGCGGCATCCGCACAAGCTCCGCACCGGACACCTGCGCGGGAACCGCTTCGAGATCGCCGTGCGCGGGGCGAGCGAAGAGATCGCCGCGGCGGCGCGCGAGTGCCTCGGCGAGATCGTGCGACGCGGCTTCCCCAATCGCTACGGGTCGCAGCGCTACGGGCGCGCCGGCGACAACGCCGCGCGCGCGCGGGCGCTGTGCGCAGGCGAGCCGGCGCGCATGCCCCGGCGCGACGCCCGCTTCCTGCTCTCGGCGCTGCAGGCCGAGGTCTTCGACGCCGCGCTCGCCGCGCGCAGCGCGCCGCTCGATGCGCTCGAGCCCGGCGACCTCGCGATGCGTCACGACTCGGGCGGGCTCTTCCTCGTCGAGGACCTGGAGCGGGAGTCCGTGCGCGCGCTCGCCTTCGAGATCAGCGCGACCGGCCCGATCTTCGGCACGCGCATGCCCGAGCCGGGCGGCGCCGTCGCGGCGCGCGAGCACGCGGTGCTCGCCGCCCTCGGCATCGACCTCGAGGCGCTGCGGCTGCCGCCCGGCGTGCGCCTGCGCGGGGCGCGCCGCGCGATCCGGGCGCGTCCCGACGAGGCGGAGCTCGACTATGCCGACGGCGTGCTGCGGCTCCGCTTCGGTCTCCCGGCCGGAAGCTATGCGAGCGTGCTCGTCGAAGAGCTCGTCGGCCCGTGCGGCGCGCCTCGCGACTGACAGCCCGCGAGGCCGCGTTATGCTCCTCGAACGCGTGGAGGCCCTGATGAAGATCGCTCGCGATGCCACGGAGCTCATCGGCAACACGCCGCTGGTGCGGCTCAACCGGGTGTCGAAGGGCTGCAAGCCGGAGCTCGTCGCGAAGCTCGAGAGCCAGAATCCGGCGGGCAGCGTCAAGGACCGCATCGGCTTCGCGATGATCGAGGCCGCGGAGCGCGACGGCCTGATCCAGCCCGGGCGCAGCGTGATCGTCGAGCCGACGAGCGGCAACACCGGCATCGCGCTCGCCTTCGTCGCCGCCGTGAAGGGCTACCGCTGCATCCTCACCATGCCGGAGTCGATGAGCCCCGAGCGGCGCGCGGTGCTGCGCGCCTTCGGTGCGAAGCTCGTGCTGACGGAACGGACCAAGGGCATGCCGGGCGCGATCGAAAAGGCCAACGAGATCGCCGCGTCGCTGCCCGACGCCTTCATCCCGCAGCAGTTCCGCAACCCCGCGAACCCCGAGATCCACCGCCGCACGACCGCCGAGGAGATCTGGAGCGACACCGACGGGCGCGTCGACGCGCTCGTCGCCGGCGTCGGCACGGGCGGCACGATCACCGGCGTCGCGCAGGTGCTGAAGCAGCGCAAGCCGTCGTTCCGCGCGATCGCGGTCGAGCCGGCCGCGGCGCCCGTGCTCTCCGGCGGATCGCCCGGCCTGCACCCGATCCAGGGCATCGGGGCGGGCTTCGTGCCCGAGGTGCTCGACATGTCGCTGATCGATCAGGTGCTGACGGTCGGCAACGAGGACGCCTTCACCATGGCGCGGCGCCTCGCGCAGGAGGAGGGCCTGCTCTGCGGCATCTCGTCCGGCGCCGCCGTCTCGGCCGCGGTCCAGTACGCGAAGGGCGACGGCCGGGATCTGTCGATGATCGTCGTGATCATCCCGAGCTTCGGCGAGCGCTACATCCAGACCTTGCTCTTCGAGCCCTACCGCTACGAGGGCAGCGACGAGATCGCGTGAGCGAGGGTGACGAGAGCGCACGCGAGCGGCGCCTCGAGCGCAAGGCGGAGTCGCGGCGGAAGATCCTCGAGTCCGCGCGCGAGGTCTTCTTCCGCGACGGCTTCATGGAGGCCAACCTCGACGAGGTGGCGAGCCGGGCCGGTGTCGCGAAGGGTACCCTGTACCGCTACTTCGATTCGAAGGCAGAGCTCTACGTCGCGGTGCTCGCGCACAACGGCGAGATCTTCGAGAGGCGCATGCGCGAGACGGTCGACACGCCGTCGTGTGCCCCTCCCGACCTGATCCGCCGGCTCGGCCGCTTCTACTTCGCGCACTGGATGCGCAACCCGGACTACTTCCAGATCTTCTGGGCGCTCGAGAACCAGAACGTGATCGGCGAGCTGCCGGCCGGCGTGATCGCGGAGGTCACCCGCCTGTGGGAGAAGTGCGTCGGGATGCTCGCCGAGGTGGTCGAGCGCGGCGTCGCGGAGGGGCACTTCGCCGCGTGCGACGCCTGGGAGGTCGCCGACATCCTGTGGACCGTCGCGAACGGACTGATCCAGACGCAGGCGAGCGCGGCGCGGCGCAAGCTGCGGCGGCGTCCCCTCGAGGACACGTTCAACGACGCGGTCGACCTCGTGCTCGGCGGGCTCGAGGCCGGCCGGCGCGGTTGACACCCGAGAGTCGATCGGGAATCCTGCGACGGCGCCGGTGACCCGAAGTCAGCGGCGTCGCCGCGGTCGGCGTCAGGGGTCGGCTCACGAGTCGACGGGGGTTTGGCGGCCGGACGGCGTAGCTCCTTTGCTGTTTGTCCTTTGCCGTTTGGGTCCGCGTGTCCCGGGCGCAGCAGTCGTTGCCGCCGCGGGGGAGGCGAGCGATGGGCGACTCGTTGGAGATCAAGGTTCGCAACATCCTGGCGGAGCAGCTCGGCGTGGACCTCTCGGAAGTCACGCCGGACGCCCGCATCCTCGACGACCTCGGAGCGGACTCGCTCGACGTCGTCGAGATGGTGATGTCGATCGAAGAGGCCTTCGACATCGAGGTGCCGGACCAGGACGTCGAGGAGCTCCGCACGGTCGCGGATGTCGAGCGCTACGTGATTCGCGCGGTCGCCTAGCGACCGCCACACGGTCGCCTAGCACCCGCCTAACGCGTCCCCGGCAGCAGCCGCAGGCGACCGCCGACGACGGTCGCGACGGTCGCGAGCCCCACCGCGATCCAGAACCGCGGCTGCACCGCATCCTGCACGGCGCGCTCGAGCTGCGCCTGCTGCTGCGGGTCCTCCGGGTTCGCGTGCCGGTAGTACTGCCACATCGTCGGCGCCGCGAGCAGGAAGAGGAAGAGCACGAAGAAGCCGAAGAAGTAGAGGAGCCCGAGTGTCGCGCGCGGGCGGAAGCCCGCCATGCCCGGCGATTGACGGCCTTGCATGGCTCCGAAGGTAGGCGCGTCGGGGTCGCGCCGCGAGCGAGCCATCGCGTACGCTCCGCGACGTGTCCCCCGCCGCGCCGCAGGCTCCGCGCATCCTCATCATCGACGGGCAGAACACCCTCTACCGCGCGTTCTTCGCCTTGCCGCCGCTGCGCTCCGCCGACGGCACGCCGACGAACGCCGCCCTCGGCTTCGTCAACATGCTCGGCAAGCTCGTGCGCGAGGAGCGCCCCGATCAGGTCGTCGTGGTCTTCGACGCGCGCGGGCCGACCTTCCGCCACGAGCGCTTCGCGGAGTACAAGGCGGGCCGCGAGGCGCAGCCGGAAGACCTCTCGAGCCAGATCCCGCTCGCTCGCGAGCTGATCGACGCCTACCGCATCCCGATCCTCGAGGTGCCGGGCTACGAGGCCGACGACGTGATCGCGACGCTCGTCGCGCGCGCGGCACCGGACGCGCAGATCCTGGTCGTCTCGACCGACCGCGACCTGATGCAGCTCGTGAGCTCGCGCGTCACCTTGCTCGACGGGATCCGCGACCGGCGCTTCGGCCCGGCCGAGGTGAAGGAGCGCTACGGCGTGCCGCCGGAGCGCGTGCTCGACCTGCGCGCCCTCGTCGGCGACACGAGCGACAACATTCCCGGCGTGAAGGGGATCGGCGAGAAGGGCGCGGCGAAGCTGATCGCCGAGTGGGGCGATCTCGACAACCTGCTCGCGCACGTGTCGGAGGTGATGCCGCTGCGCGCGCGAACCGCGCTCGAAGCGGGCGTCGAGTCGGCACGCATCTCGCGCGAGCTCGCCACCTTGCGCCTCGACGCACCGGTCGGCGACGACTTCGAGCGCTTCGCGAGGCAGGAGCCCGACCGCGCGCGCCTGCGCGAGCTCTTCGTCCGCCTCGGCTTCACGCGCCTGATCGCGACGCTCGACGAGGGCGCCGCGCCGCCGGGCGCCGAGCCCGGCACGACCGGCGATCTCTTCGCCGACGCCGCCGCCGGAACGGGCGGCGAGGGCGAGACCGGCGCCGTGTCGGCGCCGGAGCCGTTGCCGCCGGTCGCGGAGCCGGAGCCGCTCGACGTGACGATCGTCGCCGACCGCGCGTCGCTCGAGCCGATCGCGCGGCGGCTCCCCGAACGCCCGGATCTCCCGCTGACGCTCTTCTGTGCTGCGGAGGGCTGCGTCGACGCCCGTCCGCTCGGCCTCGCGCTCGCGCTCGATCCCGCGCACGCGGCCTATCTCGCGTTCGACGCGCAGGGGCTCGCGCCCGCCGACGCCGCGGACGCGCTGCGCGTCGCGCTCGAGGCGCCGGGGAAGGTCGGGTGGATCGCAGAGGACACGAAGCGCGTGCAGGGCGTGTGGGCCGAGCACGGGCTCGAGCTCGCGCCGCCCGCCTTCGACGTGGGGCTCGCCGCGGGACTCCTCGACGCGACCGGCGCGCGCGACCTCTCGACGCTCGCCGCTCGTTACCTCGGCCGCCGGATCGGGTCGTACGAGGATCTCGCAGGGCGCGGTGCGAAGGCGAAGGCGCCGGAGTCGCTGTCGCGCGAGGAGCTCGCACGCTTCACCGCGTTGCGCGCGCGCGCGGTCGGGCAGCTCGCGGCGCCGCTGGCCGAGGCGCTCGAGCGCGACGGCCTGATGCGGCTCTACACCGAGGTGGAGCTGCCGCTCACGCGCGTGCTCTCGCGCATGGAGCGCGCTGGCGTGCGCGTCGACGAGGAGCGCCTCCAGACCCTCTCGCGCGAGTACGAGGCGCAGCTCGCTCGCACGCTTCACGAGATCTACGCGCTCGCCGGCTGCGAGTTCCTGGTCTCGTCGCCGAAGCAGCTGCAGGACGTGCTGTTCGAGAAGCTGAAGCTGCCGGCGGTGCGAAAGACCAAGACCGGCTACTCGACGGACGAGTCCGTGCTCGAGCAGCTCGCCACGCAGCACGAGCTGCCTGCGAAGATCCTGGCCTATCGGCGCCTCGCGAAGCTGAAGAACACCTACGTCGACGCGCTGCCGCCGCTCGTGAACCGGCACACCGGCCGCCTGCACCCGACCTTCCACCAGCTCGGCGCTGCCACCGGCCGGCTCTCGGCCGCCAACCCGAACGTGCAGAACATCCCGATCCGCAGCGAGGAAGGCGTGCGCATCCGCGAGGCCTTCGTGCCGGCGGAGGGAGCGCTGCTCCTCTCGGCCGACTACTCGCAGGTCGAGCTTCGCATCCTCGCCCACTACTCGGGCGACGCCAGCCTGATCGAGGCCTTCCGGGCAGGCGAGGACATCCATCGCCGCACCGCGGCCGAGGTCTGGGGGGTGACGCCGGCCGAGGTCACGGCCGAGCAGCGCGCCCGCGCCAAGGCGGTGAACTTCGGGATCATCTACGGCCTCTCGTCCTTCGGGCTCGCGAACCAGCTCGGCATCGCGACGGGCGAAGCGCAGGAGACGATCGATACCTACTTCGCGCGCTACCGCGGCGTGCGCCGCTTCATCGACGAAACGATCGCCGCGGCGCAGGGCGACGGCTTCGTCTCGACGTACCTCGGCCGCCGCCGGCAGCTTCCGGACCTGCGCTCGCGCAACCGGACGCTTCGCCAGGCGGCCGAGCGCATGGCGGTCAATACGGTGATCCAAGGCACCGCGGCCGATCTCATCAAGGCCGCCATGTTGTCGATCGACCGGGCGCTCGAGTCGGCCCGGCTCTCGGCACGCATGATCCTCCAGGTGCACGACGAGCTCGTCTTCGATGTGCCTCGCTCCGAGGTGCCCGCCGTGACCCGCCTGGTGCAGCAGAAGATGGAGGGGGTCATGCCCCTCGGGGTGCCGCTCGCCGTGGAGATCGGCGTCGGACGCCACTGGCGCGAGGCGCACCCGGTCTAGCCCGTCGTTCGTCGAATCAAGTTCGTGACCGCCGCGTCGAAACCGTCCGAGAAGGCAGGCAGCTCAGGGATGCAGCCGCGTTCCCCCGCTCCTCCCGTGCCGGACCTCTCGGATGCGGATGCCGTGTCGCGAGCCCGGAACGGGGATCACGACGCATTCCGGGTGCTGGTCCTTCGATATCAGGGCCGGGCCTACCGGCTGGCCGCGCGGCTGCTCGGCGACCCCGAGCTCGCACGGGACGCCGTGCAGGAGGGCTTTCTCAAGGCATATGGCTCGCTCGGGCGCTTCGAGGGGCGCTCCGGCTTCTACACCTGGTTGTATCGACTCGTGTTCAATCTCTGCATCGACCTGAAGAGACGCGATCGCTCCACTCGCCACGTCGAGTGGAACGACGAGGTCGTGTCGAACGTCGCAGCCGAGAGCGATGCATTCCCGGCGGACGGACCGGGCGAGGAGAGCGAGCGCGGCGAGTTGCGCGAGGCGCTCGCGCGGGCGATCGAGCGCCTCCCGGACGAGGCCCGGCGGACCCTGCTGCTGCGCGAGGTCGATGGCCTCTCGTATGCCGAGATCGCGAAGGCGCTCGGGATTCCGAAAGGCACGGTGATGAGTCGGCTCCACCACGCGCGCCGGCGCGTACGGCAGCTGCTGGTCGAAGAGGGGGCGGTCGAGGCGGATCGCGATACGTCGCGAAACAGCGACGGTCGGGGAGCAGCATGATGGGAGATTCGAACGCGATGACCGAACGGGACGAGGCGCGGCTGCACGCCTACCACGACGGCGAGCTCCCGGCGCTGGCGCGCTGGCGCTTCGAGCGCGAGCTGCGCCGCCGACCCGCACTGCGCGGCGAGCTGGTCTCGCTGCGCGCGCTGCGGGGCGCCTTGCAGGACCTGGACGAGAGCGCCGCGGCGCCGGACCTCTGGGACGCCGTGGCCACGCGGCTGCCAAGGTCCGCCGTGCACGAGCCGGCACGCGAGCGGACGCAGCAGGGTCGCGGCGCGATCTGGTGGCTGGCTCCGATCGGCGCCGCAGCCGCGACCGCCGCGATCGTGCTGGCCGTGGTGTACGGCGGTCTCTTCGCCACGCCCGCCGAGAGCGGAGGGTCGCTGCGCTGGATCGACAGCGAAGGTCAGAGCGTGATGGTGCTGGACGACGACCCGGACACTACGATCATCTGGGTTCTCGATGGCGCGACGGAGGGCGCTTCGAGGGGAGGTCCCATTGACGTGGTCTAGGGTCGCGGCGGGACTGGCCGCGTCGCTGGCACTGCTCGGGCTGTGCGCGGGCACGGCGTTCGCCGACCCGCAGAATCCGAAGGGCGAGGGCAAGGGCCGGGGCAAATCGATCCAGATGCGGATGATGGTGACGCGCCTCTCGAACGACGGGCGCGGGGTCGACCCGAAGGCCAAGGATCTCGAGAGCAAGCTCAGCAGTCAGGGCATCCGCTTCGACAGCGCCGAGGTATTGCAGAAGAAGCAGCTCGAGATGGGAGTGGGCGAGGTGCACACCATCGACCTTCCGAACGGGCGCAAGGCGCGCGTGCAGCCGCTCCATCAGGGAGAGGACGGCTTGCTGATGGGGGTGGACGTCGAGGGCTCGTCGAAGGCCGACGTCCGGGCCAGGCCCAATCACACGGTGATCTTCAGCGCGGGTCCCTTCCGGGACGGCAAGCTCGTGCTCTCGCTCGAGCCGGTCGAGTCGCAGAGCGAGCCGCCGAAGTAGCGGTAACCAGTCGGATTCCCCGCGGGGCCAAGGGGCGACGGTCCTCCTCGCGAAGTTTTTTTTCGAAATCTCGCCCCGCGGCTGACACATGGGCGGGGTCCGCGACCACTACCCGCTCGACAGCACAATATCCCCTTCCCAGGGAGGCCCGGCACCGAGAGGTGCCGGGCCCTTCCTGCTTCTGGGGGGCTGCTCAGCCGGCGACTGCGTCCGCGGAGGGCGCGAGCAGGTTCAGGCTGAAGCGCGCCGCGGCGTCACACCAGCGCGCGACCACCCGAAGCCCCGCCGCCTCCGCGACCTCGGCGATCTCGCGCGGCGAGTACTTGAACGAGTCCTCGGTGTGGATGCGCTCGCCCTTGCGGAGCTTCACCACCAAGTCGAGCGCGGGGATCGCGACCTCCTGGTCGCGCCGGCTCACCAGCGAGAGCTCGACACGGCCCTCGCGCGCGCGCCACACGGCCTCGTGTCGGAAGTCCTCGAGATCGAAGCGAGCGCCGAGCTCGCGGTTGATGCGCGCGAGCAGGTTGAGATTGAAGCGAGCCGTGACACCGGAGCCGTCGGCGTAGGCGCGCTCGAGGCTGCGGCGGTCCTTGCGCAGGTCGATGCCGACGAGCAGGCGATCGCGTGCGCGCATGGCGTCGCGCACGTGTCGCAGGAAGTCGGCGGCCAGGGCGCGGTCGAAGTTCCCGATGTTGGATCCGAGCCATGCGTAGAGACGCGGCTCGGCGTCGGAGCCGGCGCGCAGCCGCAGGAGGCCCTGCTCGTACTCGCCCGCGATCGCGCGGATCTCGAGACCCGGATAGTCGGCGAGCAGCGCCTGCGCGCTCTCGGCGAGCGCGCTGCGCGAGATGTCGATCGGCACGTAGCGCAGGCGACCCGCGCAGCGCAGGAAAGCCTCGATCAGGAGACGCGTCTTGCTCGCGCTGCCACTGCCGAGCTCGACGAGCTCCGAGCATCCTTCGAGGAAGCCGACGATCTCGTCGGCGTGCGCATCGAGGATCTCCCGCTCGGCGCGCGTGAGGTAGTACTCCGGAAGGCGACAGATCTCCTCGAAGAGCGCCGAGCCGGCGTCGTCGTAGAAGAAGCGGCAGGGAAGGCTCTTCGGATCGCTGCCGAGCCCCTCGGCGACGGCGTCGGCGAAGGACGCGCGCTGCGCGTGTGGGTCGCTCTCGAGCAGCGTGTAGCGCGAGGACAAGTCGGCGCTCGTCATTCGTCTCACCCCGGGCGCGGAAGTCGTTCGGAGATTCAGTGTGGACGGGGGCCCCAGGCAAAGCAAGCCGCTTCGTCGCATCGGAGCCCGGAATCACGCGCGCTATTCTGCGCCGCCTCTGGAGGCCGCGCGTGGATCCCGATCGCTCCCCGGTGCTCGTCGGCGTTGCTCAGATCACACAACGCGACGTCCCGCTCGAGGCGGCGCTCTCCGCGCCGGACATGCTCGAACGCGTCGCGCGCGCCGCCTTCGAGGATGCGGGCGCGGGCGCGCGCGCGCTGGCCGGCCTCGATCTCGTCGGAGTCGTGCAGGCGCTCGGCTGGCGCAGCCTGAATCCGCCGCAGCGCCTCGCCGACCGCCTCGGCGCGAGCTCGGCGCGCGCCGTGCTGACGGCCGTCGGCGGTGAGATGCCGCTCCGCCTCGTCGACCACTGCGCGCGCGAGATCGCGGCCGGGCGGCTGCGCTCCGCGCTCGTCTGCGGCACCCACAACCTGCGCACGCTTCGCCGAGCGAGCCGCACGGGGGCGCGCCTCGCGTGGGACGAGTCCTCGCGCGGCGCGCCGGAGCCGTTCGGCGAGAGCAAGGCCGGCAGCAGCGAAGCGGAGCTCGCCTACGGGCTGGACCGACCGTCTTCCGTGTACCCGATCTTCGAGAACGCGCTGCGCGCGCGGCGCGGCCTCGACCTCGCGTCCCATGCCGAGCGCATGGGCCGCCTGATGAGCCGCTTCTCGCGCGTCGCTGCGGGCAACCCGTACGCCTGGTTCCCGGCCCTGCGCAGCGCCGGCGAGATCGCCACGCCGTCGCCTTCCAACCGCATGATCGCCTTCCCCTACACGAAGTACCTGAACGCGGTGATGGAGACCGATCAGGCTGCCGCGGTCTGGATCACGTCGGCGGCGACGGCCGCAGCGCACGGCGTGCCGAAGTCGCACCAGGTGCACGTCTGGGGCGGCGCGCACGCGGTCGAGCGCGCGTGGTATCCGTCCGAGCGGCCCGACTTCGCAGCCTGCCCGGCGCAGGTGACGGCGGCGCGCGCCGCGCTCGCGCGCGCGGGCACCGACCTCGAGGCCGTCGACCTCTTCGATCTCTACAGCTGCTTCCCGGTCGCGGTCGAGATGGCGTGTGAGCAGCTCGGGCTCGACGAATCCGACCCGCGCGGCTTCACGGTGACCGGCGGACTCCCCTACGCGGGCGGGCCCGGCAACAACTACACGCTCCACGCGCTCGCCTCGATGGTGGAGCGACTGCGCGTGGCGCCCGGCTCGATCGGGCTCGTGACCGGCAACGGCTGGTACCTGACCAAGCACTCGGCGATCGTGTGCAGCGCCGCGCCGCCCGAGAAGCAGAGCGACGACGTGCCGCAGGAGACGGGCCCGGCGGGAGTCGCGCCCGTCGCTGTCGCGAACGGCCCCGCCGTGCTCGAGACCTACACCGTGCTCTACGACCGCGAGGGGCTGCCTTCGCGCGGCGTCGCGATCGGGCGCCTCGAGAGCGGCGAGCGCTTCCTCGCCGGCACGCCGAGCGACCGGACGACGCTCGAGGCCTTCGCCGCGCGCGAGGAAGTCGGCCGCCGCGGACGCGTGCGCCACGTGGACGGCCGCAACCTCTTCGAGCCGCTGTGACGTCATGCTGTTGCGGATCGACGGCGTCGCGCGCAGCTACGGCGCACGCACCCTCTTTCGCGACGTCACGCTCGAGGTGCGCGCGGGCGATCGCATCGGGCTGATCGGCCCGAACGGCGCGGGCAAGACCACGCTCCTGCGGATCGCCGCGGGCGAGGAGCCGCCCGACTCGGGGATCGTCGGCGCGCCGAAGGGCGTGCGCGTCGCGCGGCTCCGACAGGAGATCGATCCGCGCCGCGACGTGACCCTGCGCGTGGAGGTGTCGTCGGCGCTCGCGCATCTCGACGCGCTCGAACGGGAGATGCGCGCGCTCGAGGCGGAGATGGCCGGCGCGGGGCGCCGCGGTGAGGAGGTGCCAGCGTCGGTCGGCGAGCGCTACGACCGCTGCCGACACGCCTTCGAGGCGGGCGGCGGCTTCGAGCGCGAGGCGCGCGTCACGCGCGCGCTCGCGGGCATCGGCTTCGAGCCGGACGCGATCGACCGCCCGCTCTCTTCCTTCTCCGGCGGCTGGCTGGTGCGCGCCGAGCTCGCGAAGCTGCTGCTCTCGTCGCCCGACGTGCTGCTGCTCGACGAGCCGACCAACCACCTCGACCTGCCCTCGATCGCGTGGTTCGAGGAGGCGCTCGCCGCGCACCGCGGCGGCGTGGTCGTGATCTCGCACGACCGCACCTTCCTGCGCCGCCACGCGACGCGCATCGCCGAGCTCCGCGACGCGCGCTGCCGCGTCTTCGACCAGGGCTACGACGCCTTCGTCGCCGGCGAGGCGCTGCGGCGCGAGCAGCTCGAGGCCGAGCGCGCGCAGCGCGAGCGCAAGGACGAGGAGACGCGCCGCTTCATCGAGCGCTTCCGCTACAAGGCGTCGAAGGCGCGCCAGGTGCAGAGCCGCATCAAGGCGCTCGAGAAGACGGCGCCGATCGAGGCGGCGCCGCGCGCGGCGCGCGCGATGCGCATGCGCATCCCCGAGCCGGCGCGCGCGGGCGAGCAGGTCCTGCGGCTCGATGGCATCCACAAGCGCTACGGCGAGCGCGTGGTCTACGCGGGCGCCGACTTCGCCGTGCGCCGCGGCGAGCGCGTGTCGCTCGTCGGTCCGAACGGCGCAGGCAAGTCGACCTTGCTCCGCATCGCGGCGGGCGTGATCGCGCCGGACGCCGGCGAGCGCACGCCGGGGCACAACGTTCAGGTTGCCTTCTACGCGCAACACCAGCTGGAGGCGCTCGACCCTTCGCGCAGCGTGCTCGAGGAGCTCGAGCGCGCGGCGGAGCTCGCCGACGTGCCGCGCCTGCGCGGTCACCTCGGCGCCTTCCTCTTCTCCGGCGACGACGTGAACAAGCGCGTGTCGGTCCTCTCGGGCGGCGAGAAGGCGCGGCTCGCGCTGGCGAAGCTGCTGCTCCGGCCCTCGAACTTCCTCGTGCTCGACGAGCCGACCAACCACCTGGATCTGGCCGCGGTCGAGGTGCTGGAGGAGGCGCTGCGCGAGTACGCGGGCACCTTGCTCCTGATCTCGCACGACCGCGCATTTCTCGACGCGATCGCGACGCGGATCGTCGAGGTGCGGAGCGGCGGCGTGCTGGAGTCGTACCCCGGCAGCTACGCCGACTTCGAGCGGCGGCAGCGCGGCGAGCCGGCCTCCGAGAGCGCGCCGGCAGCCGACGCGCAGGCGGCCGCGACCTCGGCGCCCGAGGCCGACGACAAGAGAGCGCGCATCGCGGCGCGCGAGCGCGCGAAGGAGGCGACGCGGCGCCGCGAGCGCGCGGCGCGCCGCGCGGCGTCGCTCGAGCAGGAGATCGCCGGGGTCGAGGAGCGGCTCGAGCTGCTCGCGTCGCAGCTCGCGAGCCCCGACGTCTATCGCGACGGCGAGCTGGTGCGCGAGATCGAGCGCGACCGCGGCGAGCTGCGCGACGAGCTCTCGCGCCTCTACGGCGAATGGGAGCAGGCGGCGTCCGAGGCGGAGCCGGCGCAGTAGAATGCGTGCGCCATGCAGGACCCGGACGAGCTGAAGCTCTACTTCGACTACAAGAGCCCCTTCGCGTACCTCGCGATGGAGCCGGCGCTCGATCTGCCCGCACGCTACGCGCTGCGGCTGCGCCCGCTGCCCTTCCTGCTGCGCATCAAGGGCAAGGGGGAGCGCAGCGTCTACTCGGAGTGGAAGGTCCGCTACTCGTATCTCGACGCTCGGCGCTGGGCCAACCGGCGCGGCGGCTTCGCGATCCGCGGTCCGCAGAAGGTCTACGACTCGCGCCCCGCGCTGATCGGCGGCCTCTTCGCCCTGCGCGAGGGCGGCTTCCGCGAGTACTCGCTCGCGGTCTTCCGCGGCTTCTTCGAGCGCAGGCTCGAGATCGACCGGCCCGAGGAGATCGGCGCGCTGCTCGCGAGCCAGGGACACTCGGAAGAGTCGTATCGCGCGTACCTCTCCGGAGAGGGCGCCGCGGAGCTCGAGCGCTGCATCGACGAGGGCCACGAAGACCAGGTCTTCGGCGTCCCGATCTTCGTCTTCCGCGGCGAGCTCTTCTGGGGCTACGACCGCATGCCGCTGCTCGAGGAGCGGCTGCGCGCGTGCGGGCTCGCGTGCGCGGCGGTCGCGGCGGAGAATGGCGCGTGACGCGGCTCGAGGGGCGCGTCGCGGTCGTGACGGGCGCGGGCCGCGGCATCGGACGCGGCGTCGCGCGGCGGCTGGCGCGCGAGGGCGCAGCGGTGGTGGTCGCGGAGCTCGATCCCGAGAGCGGCGCGCGCTGCGCGCAGGAGCTGCGCGACGAGCTCGGCGCGAAGGTGCTCTACCTCCGCACCGACGTCGGCCGCAAGGAGGACGTCCTCGCGATGGTCGAGCGCACGGTCGCGGTGCTCGGCAGCATCGACGTGCTGGTCAACAACGCCTGGGGCGGCGGCACGACGGAGCGGCTCGAGCGCAAGACCGACGCCGTGATGGAGCACGGCTTCCGCGTCGGGCTGATGAGCGCTTTCTGGGCGATGCAGGCGGCCTTCCCGCACATGCGCGCAAGGCGCTGGGGACGCATCGTCAACGTGTGCTCGCTGAACGGCGTCAACGCGCACATGTACACCGTGGAGTACAACACCGCGAAGGAGGCGCTGCGGACCTTGACGCGCACCGCGGCGCGCGAGTGGGCGCGGCACGGGATCTGCGCCAACGCCATCTGTCCGGCGGCGGTGTCGGTGCAGTACGAGGCCTTCCGCGCCGCCAACCCGGAGCTGGCGGCGCGCCTCACCGCGCAGAACCCGATGGGACGCATGGGCGACCCCGAGGAGGACATCGCGCCGGTGGTCGCGTTCCTCGCGTCGGAGGACGCGCGCTACGTGACCGGCAACACGATCCACGCCGACGGCGGCGGCCACATCAACGGGGTCGCCTGGGCCCCCGAGCTGCCGGACTAGGGATCACAGGCCGTAGATCCGCCGCACGTTCTCGCCGAGCACCGCGGCGCGGGTCGCCGGAGAGAGCGGCGCGACGAAGCGCTCGAGCGAGCGCGCCCAGCTCCCCGGGTGGTCGGGGTGCGGGTAGTCGGTCGCCCACACGAAGCAGTGTGCGCCGACCGCATCGATGATGTGCGGCGCCGCCTTCTCGTCCGGGTCGCCGGAGATGAAGCACTGGCGCCGGAAGTAGTCGGACGGAGGCATGCGCAGCGGCAGCCCCTTCGCCGAGATCGTCTCGTAGACCGCGTCCATGCGGTCGAGGAAGGAGCCGATCCAGCCGCAGCCGACCTCGAGCACGCCGAGCCTGAGCTCCGGGAAGCGTTCGAGCGTCCCCATCGTGAAGAACGAGAGCAAGGCCTGCTGCGAGCCCTGGCGTCCCATCACGTTGTAGAAGTACTCGCGCTCGCGGCCCATGAACCCGAAGCGGAAGGGCATCGCGAAGCTCGGCTCGTAGGTTGGATGGATCGCGATCGGCACGTCGAGCAGGGCCGCGGCGCGGTAGAGCGGGTCGTGATCCGGGTGGCCGTGCGGCTTGCGCGTGTGCGTGAAGGGCGCGACCCAGCCGCCGCGGCAGCCGTCGGCCACCGCGCGGCGCAGCTCCTCCGCGGCCTTCTCCGGCTCGAAGAGCGAGAGGTGCGCGACCGGCACCAGGCGACCGCCCGAGTCGCGGCAGAAATCTGCGATCCAGCGGTTGTAGGCGCGTTGATAGGCGAGCGTCAGCTCGGGATCCGTTACCTCGCACTCCCAGAGCAGGCCTAGCGTCGGGTAGAGCACCGTCTTCTCGAGGTTCTCCTGGTCGAGCAGCGCGACGCGCTCCTTCGCATCGCCGCCGCCGAACGGGATGTGGTCCATGTAGCGGCGGTCGGGGCCGCGCCGGACCTCGAGATCGCCCATCGCGCCGAGCAGCCCGAGCACGCCCTTCGCGGTGCGCTCGGACGCGCGGCCGTCGAGCTCGAGGTACTCGAGCCCCTCGGCGTCGGTGCGGATCTGGAGCGCGCGCGGGCGGTAGCGCTCCTCCAGGTACTCGCGCCAGAGCCACTCGGGCTCGAGCACGTGACCGTCGGCGTCGACGGTGCCCTCGTAGGGGAAGCGGACGATCTCGTAGGGCATTGATGGGGGCCTCCCCCTTCTGGTCTTCGTTCGCCTTTGGCTCACTGCGCGCAGCGCTCCGCGCTGCTTGCGGCCAGTGTACTCTGGTCGCGCGCGCCCCTGCGCGGCCGGAGGTGCAACATGCCCGAGTTCTGCAAGGTCGAGCGCGACGGCCACCTGCTCGTCGTGACCTTGAACCGACCCGACGTGATGAACGCGCTGCACCCGCCCGCGAACTTCGAGCTCGAGAAGGTCTTCGACGACTTCGTCACCGACCCGGATCTGTGGGTCGCGATCCTGACCGGCGCCGGCGACCGCGCCTTCAGTGCCGGCAACGACCTCAAGTTCACCGCGCAGGCCGGCGGCAAGCTCGACATCAATCCGAAGGGCTTCGCCGGCATCACGGCGCGCTTCGACAACCCGAAGCCGCTGATCGCAGCCGTGAACGGCGTCGCGATGGGCGGCGGCTTCGAGATCGCGCTCGCCTGCGATCTGATCGTCGCGTCGGAGAACGCGGTCTTTGCGCTCCCCGAGCCGCGCGTCGGGCTGGCGGCGCTCGCCGGTGGCATGCACCGGCTGCCGCGCGCGATCCCGCTGAAACACGCGATGGGCATGCTGCTGACGGGGCGACGCGTCTCCGCGCGCGAAGGCGAGAGGCTCGGCTTCGTGAACGAGGTCGTGCCGCAGCCCGAGCTGATGGCCGCAGCGAAGCGCTGGGCCGCGCAGATCCTCGAGTGCGCGCCGCTCTCGGTGCGGGCATCGAAGCAGTGCGCCTACGACGGACTCGACCGCCCGCTCGAGGAGGCGCTGCGCGCGCGCTACGAGCAGGTCGTTCAGATGGTGAAGAGCGAGGATTTCCTCGAGGGTCCGCGCGCCTTCGCGGAGAAGCGTCCGCCCAGATGGAAGGGTCGTTAGCTAGCCCGGCGCCTTGCGCCGGGCGCGCAGCGAGCCGCAGGCGAGCGAAGTTCAGAGGATGAGACCCGGCTCGCGACGCACACATCGCGGTCGAGCTTCGCGGTGACGCGCGCCTGGACGACGCTCGATCGGGTCGCCACGCCGCGCGGCGATCTCGAGCTGCGCCGCCGCGGCGACGGCGACTTCCTGATCGCGCTCGCGGGTCGCGTGATCATGACGAGCGCCTCGCATCGCTCCGAGACGCTGCTGGCCGAGCTCGCCTGCGACGCGCTCGGCCCGCGCCGGCGCCCGCGCGTGCTCGTCTCGGGACTCGGCATGGGGATCACGCTGCGCGCCGCGCTCGACCGCCTGCCGCGGGGCGCGCGCGTGGACGTGGCCGAGCTCGAGCCCGCCGTCGTCGCCTGGTGTCGCGGTCCGCTCGCGAAGCTGACGCACGACGCGCAGGGCGACGCGCGCGTGCGCGTCCGAAACGAGGACGTCGGCGAGACGATCGCGCGCGCGGCCTCCGCGCGCGCGCCGCACTACGACGCGATCCTGCTCGATCTCTTCGAGGGCCCCGGCGGCGAGGGCGATCCGATCTTCGGAAGCGAGGGACTCGCGCGGCTTCGCGCAGCGCTCGCAGACGACGGCTTGCTCGCCGTGTGGTCCGAGCGCCCGGACGCGCGCTTCGAGAAGCGCCTCCGCGCCGCGGGCTTCCGCGCCACGAGCGCGCGCTCGCGCGGCGCGCTCCGCCACTCGGTCACGCTCGCGAGGACGTGCTAGACACCCCGCCCGGTGAGTGAGCCCCTGCCGGCCACGGCGGCGCCCCCCGCTCCTCCGAGCGCCGGCGACCGCTGGCTCGCGGGCGCGCTCTTCTTCGTATCGGGCGCGCTCGGCCTCGGCTACCAGCTCGTCTGGGTGCGCAAGGCGGCGCTCGTCGTCGGTGCCTCGCAGATTGCGCTCGCGACGGTGCTGACGAGCTTCTTCCTCGGCATGGCGCTCGGCAGCGCCGCGGCCGGACGCTGGCTACGGAGCCGCCGCCACTCGCCGCTCGCCGTCTACGGGATGGTCGAGCTCGGCATCGGGCTCTTCGCCCTCTCGTTTCCGCTCGGCTTCGCCGGGCTCGAGCAGGTCTACGGCGCGCTCTACGCGTTGGCCTCCGCGCATGCGGCGGCGCTCTTCGCCCTGCGCTTCGCCTTGCTCTTCCTGCTCTTCCTCCCGCCCACCTTCCTGATGGGCGCGACCTTGCCGCTGCTCCTCGACGGGCTCGTCGCGCGCGACCGCGAGGTCGGATCGTTCACGTCGCTCCTCTACGGGATCAACGTGCTCGGCGCCGTCGCCGGCGTGCTCGTCACCAGCTACCTCGCGATCCCGACCCTCGGCATGAACGGCACGAGCCGGCTGGCGGGACTGCTGAACCTCGCCGTCGGCGCGCTCGCGCTCGCCGCCTTCTGGCGGCGCGCGCCACTCCCGAGCGACCCGGCCGACGCGCGTCCGGCCACGCCGCTCTTCTACCCGGTCGCGAGCTTCCTCTCGGGGCTCGCCGCGATCGGCTACCAGGTCGCGTGGGCGCGCTGGTTCGCGCTCTTTGCGACGGGCAACGTGCACGTGACCGCTCTGCTGCTCGCGACCTACCTCGCGGCGCTCGCCGCAGGCAGCCTGCTGCTCTCGGCGCTCTTGCGACGCGGGGTTTCCGCGCTGCGCATCGTGGGCGTCGCGCAGCTCGCCGTGCCCCTGCTCGTCTTCGCCTGTCTCGGCAACTGGCGCTTTGCCGCGCTTCGACACGATCTCGTGACACCCACCGGCACGCTGGAAAGCGTCGCGAGCTGGCAGCTCGTCAGCGAGTCGGTGGACGACGTCTTCACGGCGCCGTTCCTCCAGGTGGCGAGCGTGCTCTTCGCGCCGGTGCTCGCGATCGGGGTGGGGCTGCCCGCGCTGGTGTCGGCCGCGACGGCGCGCGCCGCCGCGCTGCGCGCGGTCTCCGCGCGTCTGCTCTTCTGGAACACGCTCGGCGCGAGCGCGGGCGGCTTCGCCGTGGGCTACGCGCTGATCCCGGCCGGGGGCCTCGCCGGCGCGCTGCGCGCGCTGGCCGCGCTCTCGCTCGGGCTCGGCGTCGCGGCGCTGTTGCGCGCCGCAAGCGAAGCGCGCAGCGAGCCGAAGGCGAGCGAAGCTCAGAAGAGCGACCCGGTGGGCGAGGGCGCCGCGCTCGCTGGCCTGCTCGCCGGCCTCGCGGTCGCGCTCGCGAGCGCCGCCGCCTGCGCCTGGCTCGCACGCGGCGACCCGGTGCGCCAGATCCTCTCCCAGATGGCGGGGCAGGGCGGCGAGATCGTGGAGATCGTCGAGGGGCCCGTCGTCACGGCGAGCGTCTTCCGCAACGGCGGCCAGCTGAGCCTCGCGTCGGGCAGCGTGCGACACGCCGTCGCGACGCGCGGCGAGGTGTCGCCCCAGGCGGTGCAGGGCCACCTGCCGGCGCTCTTCTATCCGCGCGCGGGCGCGCCGCGCCGCGTCCTCGGCATCGCCCTCGGCTCCGGGCAGGCCTTCGGCGCGCTGCTCCAGCACCCCGTCGAGGAGATGGACGTGGTGGACATCTCGCCCGAGATCGTGCAGCTCGCCTTCCGCCACTTCGGCGAGTTCAACTACGAGATCGGCCGCGATCCGCGCGTGCGCCTGTACCAGGACGACGGCCGGCACTTCGTCGACCGCGCCCCCGACGAGAGCTACGACGCCGTGCTGCTCGAGCCGTCTCCGCCCTCGCACGAGGGCATGCACACCTTCTACACGCTCGAGTTCACCCGGAGCGTGCGGCGCGTGCTGCGCGAGAACGGCGTCTTCATGCAGTGGCTGCCGCTCCACTTCGTCACGCCGAACGAGCTGCGGAGCATCGTCGCGACCTTCGTGACGGTCTTCCCGAACTGCATGGCGATCCGCTCGGGCGGCACCGACGTGATGCTGCTCGGCTGGAAGACCGAGCGCATGCCGCGCTTCTCGGAGGAGCGCCTCGAGGAGCGCCTCTCGGTGCTCGCGCAGGAGCCGCGCTTCCGACACCGGCGCTGGTCGCCGAAGGCGCAGGAGGAGTCGATCTCGATTCCGGGCCTGCTGTCGCTGGTGCTCGCCGGACCGGATGCGCTGCGCTCCGTGCAGGCGCCGCTCTACCGCGACGACGTGCCTCGGCTCTCCTACGGGAGCGGCGATCGCTGGATGCTGCGCCGCTACGAAGGGCCGACGCTCGCGCGCCAGACCTTTGCCGCGCTGCCGCTCTCGCCCTACGCGAGGCTCTCGCGCTACTTCGGCGTCGAGCTCGCGCCGGCGCAGCTCGAGGACGAGCGCGCGCGCGTGCTCGAGAACTTCCGCGTCGCGTCGCCGGTCGAGATCGCCGTGGCGGAGGAGCGCTTCCGGCGCGCGCGCCCCGGCGAGCGCAAGGCGCGCGCGGCCCTGCGCCTCGCGGGGCTCCACGATCGCGGCGGCGGCAAGGCCGCGTCGCTCGCGTGGATCCACGTGATGCTGCGCGAGGACCCGGGGCTCGACTCGCCGCCCGTCGATCAGTCGGTGCGAAACCTGGCCCGCTACCGCATCGAGCTCGAGAGCGAGCGGCTGCGCGCCTGGCTGGCCGGGCTCGATCCCGCCCTGCGCGAGACCCCGATCGCGCGCGCGATGGGGGACGAGCTCGCGCAGCACGACGCGCGCGTGCGGGCGCGGCGCGCCCGCTACTGGTTCGAGTAGGATGGCGCGCGGAGGAGTTCCATGTCCGAGGATCATCCGGCGCGCGTCGCGGGCGAGCGCTCGCGCGCGGCGGTCGCCCGCGGCGACCGCGAGGCCTGGCTCGCGCTCTTCGCCGACGACGCGATCGTCGAGGACCCGATCGGCGTCTCGCCGCTCGATCCGACCGGCAAGGGACACCGCGGCAAGGCCGCGATCGCGGCCTTCTGGGACGGCGTGATCATGCGCGTGCCCGGGACGCGCATCGAGTTCGACTACCACACGCAGTACGCGGTCGGCGACGAGTGCGCCTGCGTCGGCAGCCTCACCAACCACTTCCCGAACGGCGCGAGCTACCGGGTCGAGGGCGTCTTCGTCTATCGCGTGAACGCCGAGGGCAGGCTGGTGTCGTTGCGCACCTACTGGGAGCACCAGAAGGGCGTGTTGCGCCCGCCGTCCGCCCGCAAAGGCTGAGGCTCTGCGCCGCCCGACGTGCTGCGCCTCTTCCTCCAGTTCCTGCCCCTCGCGCTCGCGTGCCTCGCGCTGAAGGCGGTGCGCACGGCGGCGCTGGCCGGCGCGTCGCCGCTCACCCTGCTCGACTCGCTCGGCCCCGACGCGGGTCTCCTCGCCTCGATGCTCGGCGCGGCCGGCCTCGCGTGCGCGGTCTGGCGCGGACGCGGAGCGCGCGCCGCGATCGCGGTGTGCCTCTCGCTCGCCGCGCTCGCGATGTTCCTGCTCGAGCTCGTCTCGGTCAGCTTCGCGCTCGAGACGGGCGGCGCGCTCGACCATCACCTCTTCGGCTTCGCCCTGCACCAGCTCGTGGCGATCTGGCCGCTGATCGAGGCGGCGGTCTCGGTCGGCCAGCTCGCCTCGCTCGCGCTCCTCGCCGTCGCGCTCGTGGCGTGGCGCGGCTGGCAGATCGCGCGGCGCCCGGTCGGGACGCTGCGCCCCGGCGCGGCTGCGGCCTGGCTGGTCGCGGGCCTGGTGCTCGTGCTCGTCCTGCCGCTGCGCGTGCCGGACGCCGTCGCCGTGCCGATGCCGATCGAGCTGGCATTCGGGCCGTGGCGCGCGCCCGTCGAGATCGCGGACCCGGCGTCGCAGGGCCTCCCGCTCTACACGCGAACGGGACACCTGGTGCCGCTGCCCGGGAAGCCCGCCTTCGAGAACGCCGTGATCGTGGCGCTCGAGTCGACGAGCTGGTTCGCGACCAGCCTCGCCGACGGCGGACCCGACACCACGCCGTTCCTCGCCTCGCTCGCGACTCGCGGCACGCTCTTCACGCGCGCCTACGCGGTCGTGCCGCACAGCTCGAAGGCCTTCGTCGCCCTGAATTGCGGCATCGTGCCGTATCTCCTGATGGAGGTGCGCGAGAGCGATCCGGACGGCGTGCCGGTGCGCTGTCTGCCCGATCTGCTGCGCGAGCAGGGCTTCCAGACGCTCTATCTCGCCTCGCACGTCGGCGGCTTCGAGCACTGGCGGAGGCTCTCTCGCAATCTCGGCTTCGGCGTGACCTTGACCGCCGAGCAGCTCGACACCCACGGCTTCCAGCCGGTCAACTACTTCTCCTACGAGGACGAGGTGCTGCTCGCGCCGACGCGCGAGTGGCTGGCGCGCGTCGCGCGCTCGGGCCGGCGGCTCTACGCCTTCTATCTGACCAGCGCCGCGCACCACGACTACCGGCTCCCGGCGCGCGACTACACGCAGCGCTTCTCGGACGACGAGCGCCACGACCGCTACCTCAACGCCGTGCGCTACCAGGACCGCTTCCTCGAGCAGCTGCTCGCGCTCTACCGCGAGGCCGGTCTCTATGACCGCACCCTCTTCGTGGTGGTGGGCGACCACGGCGAGGCCTTCGGCGAGCACGGGCGGCGGCTCCACGACCACGTGATCTACGAGGAGGGGATCCGCGTGCCGCTGCTCTTCGCCGGCGCGGGCTTGCCCGTGGAGCGGCGCGACGACCCGGTCTCGCATCTCGACGTGATGCCATCGGTGCTGCGCCTGCTCGGCTTCCGGCTCGAGGGCGGCGGGCAGGACGGCGCCGACGCCTTCACGCGCGGCCCCGACTCCGTCGTGCGTTCGTCCTGCTGGTACAGCGAGCGCTGCCTCGCCGAGGTCGGCAAGCGGCGCAAGCGCATCTCGCACTTCGCGCACCGCGCACCGGAGGCCTTCGATCTCGAGGCCGATCCGCGCGAGCGTCACGACGTCTTCGGCGAAGACCCGGGCGACGCGGAGGCGGTGCGCGCGCTGCGTGCCTGGAAGGCGGCGGAGCTCGGGCGCTGGCAGGCGTCGCGCCCGCCCGACACAGGAAAAAATCAGTGAGGAGCGCCCGGACGGGTTTCGCCGGGACGCGGCTCCGGCGGGCCCGCGCCGACCGGTGGCAGGCTCGGCCACGGGATGCGCTCGCGCAGCCAGTCGCCGAAGGAGCGGATGCCCGAGGCGCCCGCGTCGAGCCACTCGAAGGGCTGGCAGCCCTCCGTCGGCCCCGTGCCGGGGAGGAAGAGCTCGGGCTCGCCGCCACAGCGGATGCCGGCCGGATGTCCGGGCGACGTCACCACCCGGATCTCCTCGAGCCCCTGCGGCGGCGGAAAGTCGCGGCCGCCCCTCGCGCCGAGTGCGCCGACCGCGAACTCCGCGAAGAGCGGCAGCGCTGCGCGCGACGCCGACTGGTGGAGGCTCGCGCCATCGTCGAAGCCCATCCAGACGCCGGCCACCAAGGTCGGCGTGTAGCCGACGAACCAGGCGTCGCGATAGTCGTCGGTCGTGCCGGTCTTGCCGGCGATCGGACCCGTGAAGCGCGAGCGCAGCGACGCGCCGGTGCCGCGATCGACCACGCCGCGCAGCGCGGAGGTGAGGAGATCCGCGAGCGCAGGGTCGATCGCGTTCGAGCCCGCCGGCTGGAGCTCGAGCGCGATCGTCCCGTCGGCGTCGCGCGCGCCGACGAGCGTGCGGAGGTCCGCGCGCCAGCCGCGCGCGGCTAGCACCGCGTAGGCGCGCGTCATCTCGAGCAGCGTGGTCTCCGAGGTGCCGAGCACGAGGCTCGGGACCGCGTGCAGCGGGCTCTCGATGCCGAGGTTCCGCGCCGCGCGCACGATGGGATCCGGACCGATTGCCTGGCCGAGCCGCACCATCGGCACGTTCAGAGAGTGCTCGATCGCCTCGCGCAAGGTGACCGGTCCGCGGAACGTCCCGTCGTAGTCGGTCGGCTGCCAGAGACCCTCCGGCGTGTCGAGCGCGAAGGGCGCGTCGTCGAGCAGGGTCGCGAGCGTGAAGCGCGGTGGGGCGGCGCCGTCGGGCGAGAGCGCGGCGAGCGCGGCGACGGGCTTGAAGAGGCTGCCCGGCTGCCGCCACGCTTCGCGCGCGCGGTCGAACTGGCTGGTGCCGTACTCGCGGCCACCGACGTGCGCGTAGAGCTCTCCGCTGCGCGGGTCCATCGCGACGAGCGCCGCCTGGAGCGGCGAGTCGTCGCGCCGCAGCTTCGGCGAGCGGTCCTCCGCGCGTGCGACGCCCTCGGTGACGGCGCGCTCGGCGATGCGCTGCAGGCGCAGGTCGAGCGTCGTGTCGAAGCTCCAGCCGTCGCGCGTGAGGTCGACGCGCGGGAAGCGCTGCGTGATCTCGCTCCGCACGGCGTCCACGAACCAGCGCGAGGAGGCCGGGGGCGACCACGCCTCCAGGACCCCGAGCGGCGAGGCTTCCGCCGCGGCGTAGGCGGCGTCGTCGATGCGCCCCTGCTCGTGCATGCGCGAGAGCACCTCGTCGCGCCGCTCGCGTGCGAGCGCCGGATCGCGGCGCGGCTCGTAGAGCATCGGGCCGCGCAGCATGCCGGCGAGGAGCGCGGACTGCGCGAGTGTCAGCTCCTCGGGGCGGACCCCGAAGTAGTGTCGCGCCGCCGCGGCGATGCCGTGGATCGCGATGCCCCCGACCTGCCCGAGGTAGACCTCGTTGCAGTACGCCTCGAGGATCTCGCGCTTGTCGAGTCGCCACTCGAGCAGCAGCGCGAGCGGCAGCTCCTGGAGCTTGCGCCAGAGCGTGCGCTCGCGGCCGAGGTAGAGGTTCTTCGCGAGCTGCTGCGTCAAGGTGCTGCCGCCCTCGACGACGCGGCCGGCGCGCAGGTTCGAGATCATCGCGCCGACGGTGCGGCGCAGGTCGAGGCCCGCGTGCTGGAAGAAGCGCTGGTCCTCGATCGCGAGCACCGCGTCGACGAGGTGCGCCGGCAGCGCGTCGAGGCGGACCGGCTCGCGGTCGCGCCCGCTCTCCGGATAGAAGGCGCCGATCGCGGCGCCTTCGAGGCGGCGCTCCGCGAGCGGCTCGCCGGCCGCGTCGACGAGCGACTCGACGCGCCCGTCGCTGCCGATCCGCACGTGCGTCACCCCGCCGCGCTCCTCGCCCGCCGCGTCGACGAAGGGCCGAAGGTCGATCGCGAAGCGCCGTCCCGCGCGCGTGTACTCGCCGGGACGGTCGGGAGCGCGCGCGGGCCGATAGCCCGCGCCGCGCAGCTGGTCCTCGAGCGAGGCGGCGTCGAGCGGCTCACCGACGCGCAGCGCGAGCGGCCGCGAGTAGATGCGGGACGGACCGCGCGAGCCGTGGTCGAGCCGGCGGCTCGGCAACTCGAGCGCGAGCAGGTGCGCGAGCGCGGAGCCGAGCACGGCGGCCGCGAGGAAGGCGGCCGCGACCGACGCGACGACGAGCCAGCGTTTCATGCTCTTGCCCTGGCTCCATGTTAACGAGCCGGTGGATGTCCTCGTCCGACGCGGGCGATGCGCGAGCCGGCGATCCCCGCAGGCAGGCTCTGATAGACTGGCCCCTCGTCTCCGACGAGTCTCCGACGAGGAGGGCGTGCGTGGCGTTCGAAGATTTCGTGGTCTGCGACAGCGATATGCACATCTTCGAGCCACCGGACCTCTGGCAGCGCTACCTCGCGGAGGAGTTCCGGCACGCGGCGCCCGTGGGCCTGACGGATCTGCGCCGCGACATCCGCGTGCGGCTCAAGTCGCAGGTGCTGCTGAAAGGCGGGCCCGTGAAGCCGTTGCGCGAGCGCGGTCGCAGCGGCATCGGCTGGCGACCCGACCAGGACGAGGCCTATGCCTCCGCCGAGGCGCGCGGCTGGGACGTCGCGAGCCAGCTCGAGGCGATGGAGCGCGAGGGTCTCGACCTCGCCGTGCTCTTCCCGACGCGCGGCCTCTTCGTGCTCGCGCTCGACTCGACGGAGACGATCGGCTGCGACGGGCTCGAGCCCGAGTTCGCGGCCGCGATCGCGCGGGCCTACAACGACTGGCTCCACGACTTCGCGAGCGAGGCCCCGCAGCGCCTCTTCGGCGCGGGCATGGTGGCGCCGCACGACGTGCCCTCGGCCGTCGCCGAAGTGCGTCGCTGCGTCCACGAGCTCGGTTTCAAAGCGATCTTCCTGGCGCCGGGCTGCGTGAACCGCCGCCCCTGGCACCATCCCGCCTACGATCCGCTGTGGGCGGAGATCGAGCGCGCCTGCGTGCCGATCGGCTTCCATGGCGGCGGGCGCACCTCGCTGCTGCCCGACTTCTCGCTCGGCGACGTCTTCGGCGACAAGCTGATGCTCTGGCACACCTTCAACCAGCCGCTCGGCGTGATGGCCGCGGCGGTGTCGCTCTGCGGCGGCGGCGTGCTCGAGCGCTTCCCGCGGCTCAAGGTCGCGCTGCTCGAGGGCAACTGCTCGTGGGCGCCGTGGCTGATGCACCGACTCGACGAGCACTACGAGTGGACCGGCTGGTACGAGGCGCGCGAGCTCTCGAAGAAGCCCTCGGAGTACTTCCGCAGCAACTGCTGGGTGTCGGTCGAAGCCGACGAGGAGACCGTCGTCCACTACCTCGACTGGTTCGGCGACGACAACCTCGTCTTCTCCACCGACTTCCCGCACGGCGACTCGCAGTACCCGCACGCCGTCGAGAGCTTCCGCAAGCTGCCGCTCTCGGAGGGGACGCAGCGGAAGATCGTCGGCGACAACTGGAGCCGGCTCTACGGCATCCCGCTCGCGAGACACGCCGCGCGGTAGTCTGCGGGCCCGCCGACCTCAGGCGGCCCGCAATACCGCCGGCCCGTCCCGATGCGGCACCAGGGTCCAGCGGCGCGTGTGGTACCGCTCCACCGCCGGCCGGTGCGCGATCGAGACGACGCTCGCCTTCGGCAGTCGCTCGGCCAGGATCGCGTAGAGGCGCGCCTCGGTCTCCTCGTCGAGCGCGCCCGTGGCGTCGTCGAGGAAGATCCAGTCGGGCTCGTGGAGCAGCACGCGCGCGAAGGCGAGCCGCTGCTGCTCACCGTTCGAGAGGCGCTTCTCCCAGTGATCCGTCTCGTCGAGCCGCGCGATCAGCTCGTCGAGCTCGAAGGTCTGCAGCGCCTCGCGGATGCGCGTGTCCGGGAACGTGCCCTCCGGAGCCGGATACGAGACCGCCGCGCGAAGCGTCGCGATCGGCAGGTAGGGCTGCTGCGAGAGGAACATCGAGCGCGCGCCGCGCGGGACCTCGATGCGTCCGTGGCCGAACGGCCAGTGCCCGGCGATCGCGCGGAGCAGCGTCGTCTGCCCGGCGCCCGACGGACCCACCACGACGACGTGCTCGCCCGGCGCGACGGCGGCGTCGTCGCCTTCGAGGAGCGCGCGGCCGCTCGGCAGATCGAGGTGCAGGTCGTGCAGGCGCAGCGCCCCGCCGTCCCCGGACTCGACCCGCACCCCGCCCGGCCGCTCGACGCGCTCTCGCGTCGATTCGATCGCGTCCATGAAGGTCACGAGCCGCTCGATGCTGGCCCGCCACTGCGCGATCTCCTGGTAGGCGTTCACGACCCAGACCAGCGCGCCCGACACCTGCCCGTACGCGATGCCGGTCTGTGCGACACGTCCGAGCGTCAGCTGACCGAGGAAGTAGCCCGGGGCGGCCACCAGCAGCGGCACCGCGCTGTTCAGCTGTCCGATGCCGGTCGTGAAGAGCGTCAGGTTCCGCTGTGCGCGGATCAGGTCCCACCAGTTCGAGATCACGCGCGTGAAGCGCTCGCGCGCTCCGAGCCGCTCGCGCTCCTCGCCATCGGCGAGCCCGACCGCCTCGGCGTTCTCGCGGAAGCGCACCAGCCCGAAGCGGAAGTCGGCCTCGAAGCGCAGGCGGTCGAAGTTGATGGGGACGAGGCGGCGACCGATGCGGTGGGTGATCCAGCTCGCGATCAGCGCATAGACGATCGCCACCCACATCATGAAGCCCGGAACGTGGAAGACCGTGCTCCCGAGGCGCAGCGGCCAGTCGCCCGAGAGGGTCCAGAGCAGACCCGCGAAGGACACGAGCGTCGCGCCGGCCGCGAGCAGCGAGAGCGAGAGGCCGAGTGCGCTGGCCACGTAGTTGCGGGCGTCCTCGGCGATGCGCTGATCGGGGTTGTCGGCTTCCCCGTGCAACAGCTCCATCTGGCAGCAGGCATGCGGGCTGATCCACTGCTCCACCAGATGGCCGGTGAGCCAGGTCCGCCAGCGCATCTCGAGCGCCTGGCGCACGTAGATGCGATAGGTGGAGACGAGCACGAAGAGCAGCACGATGCCGGCGAAGAGGCCGACACCGGCGAAGAAGTCGGAGGCGACGCGGTCCTGGAGCGCGTCGTAGATGCGGCGCTGCGCGTCGGCGAGCTCGAAGGTTCCGTAGACGGTGCCGAGCTCGAGCGCGACGGCAAGCGCGAGCAGCAGGCCGCCCTTCACGGCGTCGGGCGAGCGCCAGTACAGGCGCGTGAGGCGCCACAGGCGGCGCGCGAAGTTCAGGCCGAAGAGCGGCCGCGTGAATCGCTGCAAGGATGATTCCTCCGCTTCCCGGTGGCCGTCCGCGCGCCGACTCGGGCCTGTGGCAGGGCTCACGGTACCCGCCGGTCTGCGAGCCGCGCGAGCCGGTCAAGAGCGACCCTCGTCCGGCCGATCCGGGCCGTTGGGGCCGGAGCGCATGCAGACTCTGATCCGGATGTATGCGTCGATCGGCGTCTTCGCCGGTCTGTCTCAGATCGCCTACCTCGCGGTGGCCTTCGGTGTCGGCGGCGTGCTCTTCGCGCGCGGTCGCCGCTCCGGCGAGTGGACGCAGTGGCTGCTCGGCCTGCATCTCCTGCTTTCGATGGGCGTCGGCTACCTGCTGACCTGCGCCGGCACCGTCGCGGCGGAGTTCGGCATGGCGATCTCGCCCGCTGCGCTCGCCGTGGTGCTGACCGTCGGTTACGCCTCGTCCTCCGCCGGCCTCAGCACGACGCTGCACTTCACGCGCCGGGTGTTCCGGCCGGGGCGCGGCGTCGCCTTTGTATTCGCCTTCGCGAGCGGCCTCGCGATCTGGGCGGGCTGGCTCGGCTACGTCGTATCCGGCGGCGTCGCGCGCGGGCGCTTCGAAGGCGCGTGGTACTGGCTCATGACCGGCGGCATGTTCGCATGCAACGGCTGGGTGGCCTTCGAGCCGCTGCGCTACTACGCGCAGCTCCGGCGCCGCGTGCGGCTGGGTCTGTGCGAGCCGATCGTGGCCGAACGCATGCTGCTCTGGGGTCTCGGCTCGGTGGCGCGCGCCTCGATGGTGGGGATGGGCCCGATCACGGCTCGTCACCTCGAGACGCTCGGCGACTCGCAGGCCGCGCGCCTCTCGGCCGGCGCGTCGGTGCTGGTGCTGACGTCGCTGCTCGGGCTGCTGACCGCCGGCTCGTACTGGCTGGCATTCGAGCCGCCCGCCGCGTACGTTCGCTGGGTCGAGCAGCGGGGCGTACGCATCCGGGCGTCTGCGACGAACTGACGCATCGCGTCCGCGACGCGCTGATGCACTGCGGCGTTCCGGCTCCCTCCGTCGGAGGGGTGTGCGCTCGCCGTGCGACGTGTGCTACGCGAACAGCATGTCGATCGCGCTCTCCCGAGAGCCCGGCCGACCGCGGGCCTCGACACCGATTGCACACTTCGCGCTGAGGCGGCTCCTCGACGCCATCGGCAAACCGCCGATCACCTTCGTGCTGTGGGACGGCGCGGAGATCGGCGCGGAGCAGGGCGCGGTCGCGCGCGTGCACGTGCGCGATCCCCGCGCGCTCTGGAGCCTGCTGCGCAACCCGAGCCTCGGCTTCGGAGAGGCGTACGCCGCCGGAGGCCTCGTCGTCGAGGGCGACCTCGCGCACACCATCGAGGTCGTGTTCCGCTCCTCGGAGCACGCGCCCGGCATCGCGCGCTACCTGATCGACGCGCTCGGCGCGCGTCGGCGCCGCAACACGCGCACGCGCTCACGAGCGAACGTCCACCACCACTACGACCTCGGCAACGAGTTCTACGCGCGCTGGCTCGACGCGGATCTCGTCTACACCTGCGCGTACTTCGAGGACCCGCGGCTCTCGCTCGAGCAGGCGCAGCGGGCGAAGCTCGACCACGTCTGTCGCAAGCTGCGGCTGCGGTCGGGCGAGCGCGTGCTCGAGGCGGGCTGCGGCTGGGGCGCGCTCGCGCTCCACATGGCCGAGAACTACGGCGTCACGGTGCAGGCCTTCAACGTGTCGTCCGAGCAGATCCGCTTCGCGCGCGCCGCGGCGCTGCGCCGTGGCCTGCGCCGCCAGGTCGAGTTCATCGAGGACGACTATCGCAGCGCGCAGGGCCGCTTCGACGCCTTCGTCTCGGTCGGCATGCTCGAGCACGTCGGCCGGAGCCACTACGCCTCGCTCGGCGCGCTGATCGAGCAGCGGCTCGAGCCGGACGGACGTGGCCTGCTGCACTTCATCGGCCACGCGCGCCCCTGGCGCATGAATCCGTGGATCGAGCGCAACATCTTCCCGGGCGCCTACATCCCCGCGCTCTCCGAGGTGCTGCCGCTCCTCGAGCAGCACGGCCTCGCCGTGGCCGACGTCGAGAACCTGAGGCGCCACTATGCGCTCACCTTGAAGCACTGGCTCGAGCGCTTCGAGCAGCAGAGCGACTGGGTCGAGTCGCGCTACGACTCCCGCTTCGTGCGGACGTGGCGCCTGTACCTCGCGTCCTCCATCGCGGCGTTCCGCAGCGGCTCGTGCCAGCTCTTCCAGGTGCTGTTCGAGCGAGCCGCCGGCAGCGCGCTGCCGTGGACGCGGGCGGATCTCTACGCGGAGCGCTGAGCGGTGGAGCGCTTCGCGGTGCTCGTCGTGGGCGGTGGACCGGCCGGCTCGAGCTGCGCATGGGCTCTCCGCCGCGCCGGCGTGTCGGTCGCCGTGCTCGACAAGGCGCGCTTCCCGCGCGACAAGGTGTGCGCGGGCTGGATCACGCCGCCCGTGCTGCGCGCACTCGAGATCGAGCCGGAGGACTACGCGAAGAGCGGTCGCGTGATCCAGCCGATCCGCGGCTTCGCGGTCGCGCGCCGCGGCGACGCCGGCACGGACGCCGACTGCG
>Ga0335082_10000142_pt1 | contig 71847 bp, 71 predicted proteins | sample Lox_Sample_41_FD_206718 | JGI IMG/M metagenome (GOLD analysis project Ga0335082, IMG submission 206718) | Soil microbial communities from Loxahatchee National Wildlife Refuge, Florida, United States - Lox_Sample_4.1 | ecosystem: Environmental > Terrestrial > Soil > Wetlands | place: USA... | reverse complement strand
TGGCGTTGTGATTTTCATCGCCCCTGCGTGTTTATCCGCAGGGACTTGAAAGCAAAGGAATTATCCAGACCATTTGAGTCTGAATTACCTCCTCCCTTTCTCCTGCTTTGTTAGGGAACGCGGGAAACCCTGTGCTATCGTCGGAGGCCATCCATGTTCTCAGACCGAACCAGCTGGGATTTCTCGGTTAATCGCTACACAGCCGCCGTGGAAGAGATGCGGGCATCGGGCGCTGATTTCATCGACCTAACCGTGTCGAATCCGACGCAATGTGGATTCCGTTACGACACGGAGAGAATCCTGGCGGCGTTTCAGAATCCAACGGCGCTCGAGTATGAGCCGGAGGCTAAGGGGCTGGCCGTGGCGCGCGCGGAGGTCGCGCAGTACTACTGCGAGGACCACTACACCACGATGGATCAGGATTCCATTCTCCTGACCACAAGTACCAGCGAGGCATACTCGTACGTATTCCGCCTGCTCTGCAATCCCCACGAGCAGATTCTGGTGCCAAAGCCCAGTTACCCGCTGTTCGACTTCCTTGGCGATCTACAGGACGTTTCTCTGATTCCCTATACATTACAGTACGCGCACGGATGGTTTATCGACTTCCCTTCTCTGGAGCGTGCGCTCAGTCCGCGTACACGCGCGATCCTTCTGGTGCATCCAAACAATCCGACGGGCTCGTTCGTTCGGGACGAGGAGTTGCGGCGGCTGAATGAGGTGTGCCGCCAGCACGACCTCGCACTAATCGTCGACGAGGTGTTCTTGGACTACACGACGGACGGGCGAACGCGATGGTCGTTCGCAAGGAATCAGGAAGCCCTGACATTCACGTTGAGCGGGCTTTCGAAGATCGCCGGACTTCCCCAGATGAAAGTTGCGTGGGTCGCGGTAACCGGCCCCGAACCCCGCGTGAAGGCAGCCCTGCAGCGTCTGGAGATTATCGCGGATACCTATTTGTCATTGAACTCTCCGATTCAATGGGCTTTCCCCGCTTTATTCGCGCAGAGGCGGCAGATTCAACCGCAAATTCTCGAGCGCGTGCGGCGGAACCTAAGTTGCCTTAAAGCAGAACTCGCCGGCGCTAAGCGCTGTCAATTGCTCGATTCGGAAGGGGGCTGGTACGCGGTTGTGAAAGTAAGTGGAGAAGCATCCGACGAGGAGCTGGCCATTCGAATCCTGCGCAGCGCTCGCGTATTGATTCATCCCGGACATTTCTACGATTTTCCGGCCGATGGACACATTGTACTGAGCCTGATTGCAAATGAAGGAGCATTCGCCACGGGTACAAGGAAATTGCGCGGGCTCATTGAGAACGCAAGTGCTTAAGGGGCGTCGACTCACAAATCCACCGCAAAAAAGTTTGTGGAAAACCTGCCATCTCCCGCATCTACTAATTACTTCCCGTTTGAGGTAAAACTACGCGATGCAAAGTGGCATCCATGCCTTGGAAATCGTCTTTCTGCTTCTGCTGCTCTTCATTGTGGTGTTTGGGGCACTGGCGCAGAAGCTGAAAGTGCCGTACCCGATCGTACTGGTGATCGCGGGCTTGCTGCTCAGTTTCGTTCCTGGAATCCCGAAAATCACGCTGAATCCGGACGTGGTCTTTTTCGTAATTCTGCCCCCACTTCTATACAGCGGCGCGTGGCTCACTTCCTGGCGGGAGTTTTCGCACAACCTGGTGAGCATCTGTTTGCTGGCTTTCGGACTGGTAACCTTCACAGTGCTGGGAGTGGCACGAACGGTTCCGCATATTGTTCCCGGGTTTGATTGGCGCGTGGGATTGGTGCTCGGTGCGGTGGTGGCTCCGACGGACACAATCGCAGCGACGTCGATCGCCCGGCGGATTGGCTTGCCGAAACGCATCGTCGACATTCTGGAGGGCGAGAGCCTTTTGAACGATGCCAGTGCACTGCTGGCCCTCGAGTTTGGAATTGCCATCCTTGCGGGAGGGCACGAACTCACTCTGGGATTCGGGTTGCAACGGCTGACGTACCTGACCGCCGCTGGAATCGCAGTCGGCCTGGGGATCGGCGAGATTGTGCACCTGATCGAACACAAGATTGACGATGCTCCGATCGAGGTAGCACTGAGCATCCTGACACCGTATGTAAGTTATCTGGCCGCACAGACAATCAACGCATCCGGTGTGCTGGCCGTTGTCGCCTGTGGCCTGTACCTTAGCCGTAAGAGTTCCCACTTCTTCTCGCCGACTGTGCGGCTCCAGGCTTGGGCAGTCTGGGATTCGTTCACGTTTATCCTGAACGGGCTGGTGTTTGTTCTCATCGGCCTGCAACTCCCGTATGTTGTGGAAGCCATCCGGGATCACAATCTGTATACGTTGTTGGGCTACGGGCTGAGCTTTAGCGGATTCCTGATCCTGTTGCGCCTGATCTGGCTATTCCCTGGAGCCTATGTGGCGAACATGATCAGGCGACGCGTGCTCGGACAAAACGAGCCGATGCCGGGTTTGCGGCAGATCTTTGTAGTCGGATGGACCGGGATGCGCGGCGTGATTTCACTGGCGGCGGCGATTGCCCTTCCCCGAATGATCGGCGGCAAGGAGTTCGCACAACGAGACATGATTATCTTCCTGGCCTTCAGCGTGATTCTGGTCACGCTCGTGCTCCAGGGTCTGACACTGCCGCCTCTAATCCGGAAGTTAGGGCTTGCCGGAGTCCCGATGCCCGACCGGGAGGAGGAAGAAGCGAGGCGTGTGATCCTGCAGGCAGCTCTCAGCAGCCTGAAAGACTCGCGAGACAAAAGTCAGTCCGCATTTGCGGAGGTTTACGACGACTTAGAGCAGCATTACCTGCGGAGGCTTGCCACACTCGAAAAGGAGCAGAAGGCGGAAGAGGCATCCCCAGGCATTGCCTTGCAGAAGTATTTTGTGGAGCTTTCGCATGATTTGCTACGAGTGGAGCGGCAAACTGCAGTTCGACTGCGGAACGAACGCCGTATCAGCGATGAATTCCTTCGCCAGATCGAACGAGAACTGGACTTGAGCGAAGCTCACCTCGAGGCAAAGTCCAAGTAGCATCGCGATCCGCACATTGCTCTTTCATCTTACTTCGGCAGCTTCCATACCTGGAGTTGGTTATCCCTCTGGATAGCAAGGAGGCCGCCGTCCGGCGATAACGCAAACCCGAGTTTTACATGCGGCACCGGTGAAACGGGAACAATGAAGACGAACTTATGCCGCGAAAGGTCGTACACGCACAGCTCCAGATTGGTGATTTGCGGCGAACGGATTCGGCCCTTCGACCGGGCCAGGGCAAACCGGTGGCCGTCATGCGAAGGACGGATGTCGGTGCCGAACCGATAGTCACGGGCATGCAGTTCGTGCAGGATTTCGCCGGCGTGGGTGATAAAAAGAGAATCGCAGTCGCCCGATATCGCCAGCGTGGTATCAGACAGAAAAGCAGCCATAGAGCAATGGGATTCGGCGATGGCCCTCGCGGTCACTCCATTCGGAACGAACAGGTCGCCCGTTTCCGAGGAATCGTCCACATTCTGAACCATCAAGCGAAGAGGTCCGGAGGTCATGGCAAGCGAGTAGACAACCTGCGTATCAGAGACCGTTGCGAAGCGTTGGCCGGGTGTCAGCATGGACTGCTTCGCTGAAAGGTGACTCGTGTCCAGAAGATCGAATCGCGTGAGCCAACCGTTCTTGTCGTCATAGCTGTCGATGAAGGAAAAGAGCGAGCGACCGCTGGGAGAAGCGGCGAAGCGCGGCAAAAGGTCACCAGGCACTGTAAGCTTCATGGAAACCAATTGCTGTAGTTCGTTGGATAAGATAGCCACTTGGTCGCCGGCCTGAACGAAGAAGCCGACATCGGTTAGGGGAAGGATGGCAATCACATTGCCGGCATTCCCCCACGATTGCCGCTGGCTGATGCGCCCGCTCGCCGCATCGACGATTACGGTGTGGAACTGGGCAGAAGTGCCGGCAGTCACGCTCTCTGACGACGCGCCTGCACCATTCGTCAAGGTCAGGAAGGAAATGGCCAGGCTATTTCGATCCAGAAAGACAACTGGTGAATTCAGGAATTCAAACGCGTGAGCATCTCGGTCCGTGACCGGAGAAAAGTACCCGAAGCATTGAAGATCGAGGGCGTAAAGAAGCTTGGCGGCACCATCGGCTGCCACCGGCGACGCGGTCAGAAGGAAGAGACAGCCGAAAACGAACAGGTTCCAAATCGCGTTCATGGGAACGGCAAGGACTCGGGTCTAACGAAAGTGCACCGTCAGGGAGCCCCCGCGGGATCGTACGCTGTGACTTAGGATAAGCCCACACGGTGCAATCCCATCAGACCATATTTTCAGCATCGTTGGGAATGCGTCCTGCTCGGGTCAAAGGCGCAGTGGGGCCGGATATCACTCCGCCGGTGAGCAGGAGTGCGGCCAGGAACAGTGCGGCGCCAGCAACGGCGGGCGCCCGGAAGTGAAGGATTGCCGCAGCGCCAACTCCGGCGCCCAATACAAAGCTAATCCAGATTCCCAGCAAGAGTTTGATGCCAGGCGCTGTCTGCGTTTCGGTCTTGGCCCTTTGGGGAAAGTGTCTGTCAGTTTCCGCCGTGATGAGGCTCATGAGCATTCCAGTCACGAAACTAGTGTGAACGCTGATTCCTCCGGAGCGACGGACAGCACCATTTTGCAAGCCGAGTGCGAGGGCGAGGCATATCACCAACAGGCTCGCCGCCGCTGGGGCGCCACGGGCGGCCGCGAGGGCAGCCGCGCCGATAAGTATGATCTCAGTTAGTAGCACTTGCCGAAGGGACCGCAGGCTTGACACGCGTGAAAGCAACGCGCTAAGGAAAACGCCGGTTAGGAAGGTGACGATGGCTAGGAGATTCCTCAACGTGGCTCTCCAATCGCCACCTGCAACACCGATCGCCATAAGTACGAGATTACCAGTCAAGTGCCCCGTGAAAGTTTTGGCAACCAAGTAACCGGCGGCATCGCCATAGCCGCCAACAAACGCGAGCCCGCAGGAAAGCCAAGACGGGATTCCGCGAGCGTTATCAGGCATAGTCTTACTGAAATCTTCGGCGCGAATTTGCGATGAGTTCGGTTAAGATTTTGTGGCGCTGATCGCCACCGATGCTTCGGAGGTCAGAAGCAGGAACGTGAACGTCTCCTGGAGATAAAGGCGAACCGCGGTATCGGTATGGCTCAGGTATCCGATCGAAAGGTCCTGGCCAAGATGAAGCTCAAAATCGCCACCGCGAGTCGTGAGGACAAAAGCGCCCTCGATGGCCGGCGCCCAGATGATCTTGTCGTCGACGAAACGCTTGACGTGCTCTAGTACGGGATAACCATGATCGCTGGTCTCCGCGAGTGCGGTGTAAGCTTCCGCTCCCAGCAGCACCGTGTATGGACCATTCACACCGACGAGCCGCAACTGGCTCAATCCTTGGGCAATAGCATATGGGTATTCGCGAACATCCGCTGGAAGCGACATCTTCGGATTGCTGGTTCCCTGACGGATGCCTTCAATAGCGGCGTCCGGGTAGCCTTCGAAGATGGCGCCGTCTTCCGCAAACGCGATCTGGCGCGCTGCATCCTTCGCGGGCTGCCAGTCGGAATCGTCAGCACCGCGTTCGACGTCGTCGATCGCCGCGCGACTCAGTTCGAATGGGGCGCGCAATTCGACGAGTTGCTTCACCTCGCGTTGCCGTGCCAGAACACCATCGCGCGATGATGCGATCGTTCGCAAATGGCCGGTACCGACAGCGGCCAGGACCGGGCCGGCCGGGCCTTTCACATCAACCGCTCTTCGACCGGCGACGTACCTCTTGAACGTCCGTGTGATCTCTTCTTCGATCTGATCCCACGCGGCATCAGAAATCGGCGCAAGCTCCCGGTGCAAGTTATTCATGGAATGAATCTCCTTTGAGAGAACCGATGTTGAGCGAGCCTTCGCGCTTGGGATCGTCGTTATTCGCCGTGACTGTCGCTGCAGGCTGAGTGGAGTCGTCAGCTGGGACCGCGTCCAGAAAGCTGGCCGACGGCACAAAGAATAGGCTCCCGGTCAAGGCACGGCTGAAATCCAGCAGTTTGTCGTAGTTCCCTGGCGGCTTACCGACGAACATGTTCTCCAGCATTTGCTCGGTGATGCGCGGAGAACGGCTGTAGCCGATGAAATAGGTGCCAAACTCGCCGTGCCCGGCACGACCGAAGGGCATGTTGTCGCGGACAATCTTCTTCTCTTCGCCGTTTTCGACAATGTTGGTCAGGGCGTTGTGGGCGGAGGTGGGCTTCACCGAATCGTCTAATTCAACGTCAGAGAGTTTTGTCCGACCGATGATCCGTTCCTGGGCTTCGGTGGGGAGTGTGTTCCATGCGTCTAGATCGTGGACGTATTTCTGGACGATCACATAGCTGCCGCCCGTAAACACAGGGTCTTCGGCGCCGATGAGAACCGCGTCAACAGCCTCCTTGCCCCTCGGATTCTCTGTGCCGTCGACAAATCCCAAAAGATCGCGATCATCAAAGTAACGGAACCCGTAAACTTCATCGGCCGGGAGGACGGAGCTACCTATGCGCGACATAATCTGGGTGGCCAGTTCAAAGCATAGATCGATGCGTTTTGCGCGGATGTGAAAGAAGAGATCACCCGGAGTGGAGACCGCATGACGGCTGCCGGCGCGGATCTCGCGAAAAGGATGAAGTTCCGCGGGACGGGGAGAACCGAACAGCCGGTCCCACGCTTCCGACCCAATCCCCATCACGCAAGACAAGCCAGCCTCGAGGTCACGGAATTCGACGGCGCGAAACAAACCCGCAAGCTCACCGCAAAATGCTCGGATCGCTGCGCGATTCTCCCGGCCGGAATGAATCGTCAAAACAAGGAAGATCGCGGCGCGTGTCAGAGGTGCAGCCACAGGTTGCGGCAGCGCACGGAGCGGGTCTGTTGTGTCGGGCATGCTCATTGTTTCCGTTTTCATTCAAAGAGATCGCGATATGGTAGCACAGCGCTGAAGCGGGAATGCACGGTGCATCCGGTGGAACAAACCTGACTCCGGAGTTCGTAATGTGTTTCATCTCGCGCGGTCTTCCAGACCCGAGTCGTAAACAAGCCAGCGTCGGTTGGAGCATCGAATGGCATTCGCGGAGGAGTAGCCGTCACTGCGAGCGTGCGGTCCCAGCATGACCTTTGCGGCAATCGAAGTATCTGACTGCATGCGCGATGCCAAGGCGGTGCCGAGCAGCGCAGAACAAGTCAGCTTTTGTTTTTCGTAGGATACAAACCACGCGAGTTGTTCTGCTGCGGGCCTTTATTTGTGGAGAGTCAGGACTTGGACGGTTTTGTCTTCCGGTTGACATGCCAGTCGAGACAATTAGGATGGCCCGGATGTAAAGCCACAGAAAAAACAACAGTGCCGAGAGGGCAGCAGCGAGACCACAATGACGACGATCGGCAATTGCTGAACATCAGAAAATGCCGAATGCGATCAAAGCACTAATAATAAAAGGCTTATATTTGGACCTAAGAATGCCAATTACTCTGCAATGACCCTCAGGATCACCCGGGATCGGGATGCGCCATCCGTCTTAAAGCTGACGGGGCGTATTCGATCAGGGGAGTTGGAGGAGATCAAGAGCGAGATGGAGCGAGCTGAAAAGATAGTAGCCTTGGATCTTGCGGAGGTAACGCTCATTGATCTGGACGGAGTTCGGTTCCTGGCGTCGAGTGAAATCGCCGGCGTCAGTATTATCAACTGCTCGCCCTATATTCGCGACTGGGTGGCGCGAGAGCGAGCTTTCTTGGGAGAGAAGGGAGTATGAATGATGCCAAACCAAAACATGGCTCCGTCGTTTGAGGATCGATCCGAAGGAATCTGGTTTCAGCCGCCAGGAACGCAGCCATTGCGCACCGACTCTGTGGAACTTTCGTCCGATGACTTGCCGTTCGACCTGCCGGCGCTGGGGGAGCGTAGGCGCGCTTTGGAGCGAGTGTTTGAAGCGATCGTCGGCTCCAGCACGCGACTGATGGAGGCACTAGACCTCGTCCGCCTTGTGGCTCCGACCGACTCGACCGTATTGATTGAAGGCGAAACCGGGACAGGCAAGGAACTGATCGCCAGTGCGATTCACGAGAGCAGCCGACGCAACGGTCGGCCTTTCGTCCGGCTGAACTGCGCCGCGATTCCGGCCGGACTGCTCGAGAGCGAACTTTTCGGGCACGAAAAAGGTGCTTTCACAAGCGCTGTGTCCCGGAAGATCGGCCGCTTCGAGGCCGCCGATCGCGGCACTCTATTTCTCGACGAAATTGGCGACATCCCATTGGAATTGCAGCCAAAGTTGCTGCGGGTGCTCCAAGAAGGCGAATTTGAAAGATTAGGGAGCACGCAAACACAGCGCGTGAATGTTCGGGTCATTGCCGCCACAAATGCAAACCTGCACGACATGGTATGTGAAAAACGTTTCCGTAGTGACCTCTACTATCGCTTGAACGTTTTTCCGATCGCCCTGCCTTCGTTGCGTGAGCGCCGGGAAGACATTCCGCCTCTCGTGAGGCACTTCGTACAGAAGTTTGCGGATCGGATGGGGAGGCGTATTGACGAAGTCCCGGAAGCCGTGATGGACACGATGATCGGATATTCATGGCCGGGAAACATCCGCGAGTTGCAGAACTTTATTGAGCGCAGCGTGATACTGACGAAAGGCAACGTATTGTCGGCGCCATTTGAAGGTTTCGGCAAGAACCCGGCCACCGATGCACGGCAAGGGGAACCGGTCACGTTACAGGAAGCCGAGCGCGATCATATCCACAAGGCCCTGGCCCAGACACAAGGCGTGATCAGCGGTCCGAATGGAGCAGCGGTCCGGTTGGGAATCAAGCGTTCGACCCTCTATTTTCGGATGCGGAAACTGGGAATCGACCGCCAGGCGCGCGCGGCCTGTTCGGGAGTCTGAAGGTCGGCCACGCGATTCGCCCGGCTGAGTCTCAGGGCTTGAAGCGGTGCTTGTTGATTCCCAGACTCCTGATCTTGGAGTCGAGAGTTTGCCGCGGGATTCCCAACTTTGCCGCGGCCCCTCGGGGGCCCGCGATCCGCCCGCCGGTGTCCGCGAGGGCGTTTTCAATGAGTTCCTTCTCGCGATTCTGGTCCACTCGCCGCCAGGGGCTGTCGTGCAGCGGCTTGTCCTGCCGGCGTGGCGATTCACCTCGCAACCATGCTTCGTCCACATGGAACGTGTCACTGTTGCTCAACACCACCGCGCGCTCGACAACGTTCTGCAGCTCGCGGATATTCCCTGGCCAGTCATAATTCTGCAGTAACTCCAGCGTGCTTCTGCCGACGCTCTTGATTCGCTTCCCCGCCTTGCCCGCATATCGCTCAATCAAGTACTCCACCAGCAGGGGAATGTCCTCAATGCGTTCGCGAAGCGGTGGTGTCTGAATCGGGAACACGTTCAGGCGGTAGAAGAGGTCCCGGCGGAAGGTCCCCGTCTCCGTCATGGCATGCAGGTCCCGGTTGGTGGCGGCCAGTACGCGCACATCGACGGCGATCGGCTGGCGCCCGCCGACGCGCTCGATTTCTCGCTCCTGCAAAACGCGAAGCAATGCGACCTGGGCATCTGCCGGCAGTTCACCGACTTCATCCAAGAGGATGGTTCCGCGATGAGCCAGCTCGAAGCGGCCGATGCGCCGCTGGGTTGCGCCCGTGAACGCGCCCTTCTCGTGCCCGAACAGTTCGGAGGCAATCAGCGACTGCGGAATTACCGCGCAGTTGATCCGGATAAATGGGGCTCCGGCGCGGTGAGAGCGATTGTGGATCGCCCGTGCAACCAGTTCCTTTCCGGTCCCTGTCTCTCCCGTGATCAGCACGGTGGAATCGGTGGGAGCAACCTTGGCCACTTGCGACAAGACACCTCGCAGGGCAGCGGAAGATCCGACGATTTCCTCAAACAGCGAAGCCTGATCGATCTCCTCTCGCAGCGCGATGTTTTCCTCGGACAGGCGATCCTTGAGCTTGCGAATCTCTTCGAATGCTTTCCGTAATTCATCCTCGGCTCTCTTGCGTTCCGTGATGTCCGTGACTGTACCGACGATTTCAATTATTTCTCCCGCACCGTCCAAAGCTGGATTCGCGATCGAGTGCAGCCACTTAATCTTGCCGCCGGGAAGGATGATGCGAAATTCGGCTTGGGAATCCTTCCAGTCTTTCTCCACAGTTTCCATTTCTCTACGCCGCTCGATCGATGGCCGGTCTTCGGAATGGACCCGGTCGAGAAACATCGAATAGTCGGGTCTCACGCTCTTGGGGTCGAGCTCGTAGATTCGATAAATCTCATCCGACCAATACAGTTCCCCGCTGCGCACATTCCAGGCCCAGCTTCCGCTCTTGGTCAGCCTCTGTGCTTCCGCGAGGTAGGCTTCATTTCGGCGAAGCGCTTCTTCCGCTCGCTTGCGGTCCTCAATGTCAAAGGTTGCGCCGAACCAGCGAGCGACGTTGCCTTGCTTGTCGTGAAGCGGGACGGTGCGCAACCAGAACCAGCGATACGCTCCGTCATGGCGTCGGATCCGTGCTTCGTACTCGGCGGCCCGCCCGGATACGATCTTGGCCCGTCGGACTTCGTGCACGCGCGCGACATCATCCGGATGGATGACGGATTCCCACTTTGCTCCGCTGACCGCTTCCAGAGGCAAGCCCAGATAGTCCTGCCAGCCTTTGTTGATGTAGTCCATGGATCCGTCTGGCTTCGCGGTATGAAGCATTGCGGGAGTCGTGTCGACCACAAGCCGGAGGCGTGCTTCGGCGATCGCTTCGGACTGACGCAACTCTTCCTCGGCGCGTCTTCTTTCCGTCATATCGCGTACGAAGCCTGTGAAGACCTGTTCCCATCGCGTTGTGATTTCCCCAAAGGACACTTCGATCGGAAAGCGCTCGCCATTTTTCCGCAAACCGAGGAGATCTTTCAGTCCTTGGCAATCATGGGTGCGAAAGTCGGGAATGATCTCTGTGACTGGTTTTCCGAGGATTTCCTTTTCATCCCGACTGAACATTCTCGCAGCGGCCGGATTGGCGAAGGTGACGTTCCCCCGCATGTCCACGGACACGATACCGTCCATCGCCGTTTCCGCCACCAGACGATGCTGCTCACCGATGCGCCGGTACGCCTGTTCTTTCGTGCGCCGCGTCTCCACCAGCCAAGTGACCAGAACGAGCGACACCAGAAATACCGCAAGACGCGCGTACGAGGCTTCCCGGATCGCAAAAGAGAATCGCGGCGGAAGAAACAGGTATTCGAATGCCACACTCGAAAGAAGCGCCGCCAGGATTGCGGGGCCACGACCGCCGTAAAAACTGCTGAGGATGACCGCGAGAAAGAGGCACGAAACCGGCGCATCCAGCGGCCAGGCGACTGCAATCGCCCCGCCGCAGAGGGCTACCGCGAATACATAGCATCGGAATTGCAGCATCGGCACCTTCTCACGCCGCCCCGGCGGAAGGGCTGTCAGGCATTGCAAGGACTCGCTTCAACGTCCTGTGGCTTTTTCGGCCAGCAAGATGGTATCAAAACCGAGCAAATCTTATCGACACAAGGGCTTGGGAGCAAACGAGAGTCGCTGCGACTTTTTAAGGCTGGCCGTCATCTAAATGTGTTGTCTCAGTCAGATCCAGGGTGTGCGGTGCGCTAGTCTACAATCAGTAGAGAGGCCGAAAGAAGGAGTGCCTATGCCGAACTACACCAAAAATGAAGATGCAATTGCTCGGCTCTCCCCAGAGCAGCGCCGGGTCACGCAGCACAGCGGCACGGAAAGGCCGTTTGCCAACGCCTTCTGGGATCATGAGGATCCCGGCATCTATGTCGACATTGTCTCCGGTGAGCCCCTGTTTTCGTCGCTCGACAAATTCGAGAGCGGCTGCGGTTGGCCGAGCTTCACCAAGCCTCTGGAAGCGGAGAACATTGAAGAGCTCGTTGACACCTCCCACGGCATGACCCGCACCGAAGTGCGGTCCACACATGCCGACAGTCATCTCGGCCACGTCTTCGATGATGGCCCCCGCGCGCAGGGCGGGTTGCGCTACTGTATCAACTCGGCCTCCTTGCGCTTCATTCCGCTCGAAGAATTGGAATCCGAAGGCTACGGCGAGTATCGGAAGCTGTTCGAACATACCGACCGGAGGAAGGAGTAACACATGTCACCTCAGGAACGAGCGATCCTGGCCGGCGGCTGCTTTTGGGGAATGCAGGATCTCATCCGGCACTATCCCGGCGTCGTTTCTACGCGCGTCGGCTATAGCGGCGGCGAGGTCCCCAATGCGACATATCGCAATCATGGAAGTCACGCCGAAGCCATCGAGATTGTTTTTGACCCGTCGAAGCTGAGCTATCGCAAGCTGCTTGAATACTTCTTCCAGATTCATGATCCCACCACGGTCAACCGCCAGGGGAACGACACGGGGGCGAGCTACCGCTCTGCTATCTTCTACGCCAGCGATGCACAGAAGCGCGTTGCGGAAGAAACAATCGCGGACGTGAACGCTTCGGGGCTCTGGCCTGGAAAGGTAGTGACAGAAGTGAAGCCTGCTGGCGACTTCTGGGAAGCCGAACCGGAACATCAGGACTATCTGGAACGCTACCCGCACGGGTACACGTGCCACTTCGTGCGGCCAAACTGGAAGCTCCCGGCGAAGACAGCCCAGCAGGCGTAGATCCTCCAATGCTTAAGCTGGTTGGTAGGGTGTTGGTAGCGATACCGGGATTCGAACCCGGGTTTCCGCCGTGAGAGGGCGGCGTCCTGGACCCCTAGACGATATCGCCAATAGTCGAACGGGCGTTCCACCGACAATTGATTATTTTCCCATGGTCCGCGAAACGCCGCAAGGGAGCGGACGTACCTTGATTGCCTGGGACTAACGTAACTGGAGTACTATCCGCTCTGTTAGACTTAAAACCCACCTGATCCAAACCATCACTTTCGGAGGAGAAATTATGTTCGATCTGCGAGGGGGACTCTCCCGCCGGCGATTTTTGGCAAACGCCGGGCGACTGGGCACTATGTATTCGATTGCAGGGACGCTTCCCTTTCCCGCGGTAGCGCTCGGAAAAATGTTGGATAACCCGCGGATTGCGCAAATGCCGGTCGCCGACGCCGGCTTTGCTTCCGTTCGGAAGATCGGTGAGGGCCTGTACGCCACAATTTCCGACACATCCAAAGGCCGGTCCACAATCTGCAACGGCGGCTTCCTTGTGGGCAAGGACGCGGCGTTGCTGGTCGAGGGTTTCGCAACACCAGATGGTGCGGCGTTCCAGATGAACGCGCTAAGGAAGGTGTCGGCAGCGCCTGCGGCCGGCGCTTTGAATACTCATTATCACTACGACCACACACTCGGCAACGCGTACTACGCCGGCAACGGCATTCAGCTTTGGGCCCATTCCGCCGTGCCGCAGAGGATAGTCGACTCCTATGCCGCGATGCAGAAGATGGACCGCGAAACCTTCGTCGCGCCGATGGAAAAGAGAGTTGCGGACGCCAAGACAGACGCGGCCAAGATGCACGCCCAAGGTGATTTGCAGATGTTTGGTGGCGTGTTTGACCTGGTGAAGCGGGCAGCGCTGACGCTCCCGAATCGCTTGCTGGATCCCTCCACGCTCCCGTTGTCGGTTGATCTTGGCCAGTTCCCGATTGTCGTTGAAACTTATGCGGGGCACACGGGTACAGACTTGATCGTTCGGGTTCCCGATCAAAAAGTGGTCTATGCGGGCGACCTGCTTTTCAGCGGAGCCTATCCGGTTACCTTCGACCCGAACGCTTCGATCTCCGGATGGCGCGATACCCTGAAGACTTTTTCCAGCTGGGACAAGGATACGATTTTTGTGCCTGGCCACGGTCACATTTGCGGGCAGGAGGGAATCCAGACCCTGCGCAATGCCTTCGACGACCTCGTCGAGCAAGCGGACAAGATGTACAAGGCGGGAGTACCGGCGGCGGAAGCAGCGGACCGCTATGTTGTCCCTGAAAAATTGAAGAACGTGCTGGTATTTGCCTGGGGTCTGAGCATCAGCCCGACATTTGCCAAGCTGTATGCGGAGTGGGGCGCGAAGTAGCTGCTGCCCTCCGTAAGCCAACGAGAAGAAGGGGCGCGAACTTGACGTGCCCCTTTTCTGTCTGTGCTTCCTAGAATTTCACCAAAATGGCCATGTCGATGAACGATTCGTTCTTCCGCAGGTCCGGGAACCACACGCTGGTCGACCCGCCGCAGTTCACCTGCGCCGCCGCAAGTGAAGTCTGCCCAGACGACGCGCCATTGTTGCAAACGAAATATTGAGGCGCGCCATTGTTGCCACCTGGAGGAGTAATGCCACCGCGGCCTGTCCAGTAAGGAACGTTGGCGTGGCGATAGTCGTACTCCCACCGGAATGTGATGTATTGCTTGGGCATGTAGTCGAAGGTGAACGAACTGTCCCACGCTTTGAACGGATCTCCCGGATTGCCCGTAAAGTAAGGTGAACTGGAGGCTGCGGTAATGGCCGTTTCGCCGTTGATGGGTGGAATCAGCACAAGGTAGCGTCCTGGGTTGTTGATCTGCCCGCCGCCAACAGTCACGCCGAACATGTCCCGGTGAAACCAGAAGCGGTTGTAGCCCATCCAACCCACGAAACTCTGTTTTGGCCCACCTTTCTTGTTCCCCCAGCAGCTGACGCCGCCGCCATACTCGCAACCCAGGTCGCCCGTGAGCGAGAATGCTATCTTGTCCAGAAAGTTCTCAGGTTTATCGTAATATTTGATCTCGATGCTGTTGTCCGTGTGGATGCGGTGCCGCCCCGGAATGAACAGCGCATCCTGGCCCAGCGCATAGTTGTTCGAAATGATGTTGAGCCACGGCTTGGGGGTCCATTTGATCTGCCCACCCACACCCGGACGATGGTTCGCCGAACCATAAGCTTGCCAACCATTGATGAACCACGGCTCGATCTTCAAATGCTCCGTGGGAAAGATCTGCACGCGCACCCCGTTGAAGAACCAGGGCGTGTTGGAAGAAACGTAGGAAGGCTGGTACGCCCAGTTGTCGAAGTTGTAGTAGCTGAACAGGCCGACATACGACATGAAGATGCCCGCATCCACGTTGATGCCGTGCAGCACGTCGAAGTGGTAGCCACCATATGCCTCGGAGACGTAGCGATATGCCGTGTTGAGGTCCCACTGGCCGTGGCCAGGGCTGGGGTCGTTACGCGGCGTAGTAGCGGAATACATACCGAATTGCGTCATCAAGCGCGCGCGCACATTATCCCAATGAAAGTCGCCGCCCACTCCAAACTGTTCGAGCTGAACTTCTGAGGAACGGAAGATTTCGCTCGATCCACCCATGGAGTGGTCCGTCGGGTGATTGAAATTGACGACATAGTGGATGTCCGCGCGAATCTCGGGCGTAAAGAACGCTGAGCCCCAATGGATATCCTTGGTACGAGCGTTGCCGTTCAGCCAGGTCCAGTCGGCGTCCGAGAACGGTTCCACATACTTGGGTTTGTTTGACGTTGCGGACGGGTCTTGCGGAGGGCCAATCGGCCCGGCGCTCGTTGAATAGGAAGATCCTCGGGAGGCGTTGAAGACTGGAGATACCGCATTTTCGCTGACGGGAGCCAGCACCAGGCTTTGGGTCACTGGCGAAGGGGTTTCAGAGGATATTGCTGTCGGCTTGGTCGAGGCAGAGGCTGCGCCCGAGATGGAAGGCTTCGCTTCGCGCGCTTCCAACTCGGCGACGCGCCGTTCCAACAGTTCCACCTTCTCGAGCAGCCATTGCTCCCGCTCGGTCAGCGGCTGAACAGCTTTGGCAGCAGTGCCCGCCGCCTTGGGCATTGAGGTAGGTTTGTCCTCATCGGCTCGGCAAATACCTCCAAGTACAAGAAAACACAAGCTTAACCAAACGGACGGTGCCTTGGTGAACCATAGTCCGTGCATGCGTGCCCCTCCCCTGGAGCGGTCTGGCAACGATCTTTGATTGAAAAAGGGCAGACTTGAGCTAATCCAAAATGACGCGGAAAGAAGCCTTGTTCGTTGCCAAGAAACGATAGCTTCCCGCGCGTAAGGATTCTGTGAGAGGAGGCTCAGCGTTCCGTAAGGGTAGTGCGTTTTGAAAGCGAGGAGAGAGCGCGCAATTTGGAAACGAAACGCCTTTATTACGTATCTGTTTCGCCTTTCCCTTGACACAATTTTTACATTCGATTAGTTTATCGTTGAGTATATGTGTCAGGGGCTGGGGGTGCCCTGGCCTTTTGCTTTTTGGAACCCTATTTGTCCGACAGTCTGTGGCTACGACTGCTGACGTGGTGTTTCCCGCGACACTTCCGCCGCCACACTCACCATTTCGGTATGTATCAATCCGTTCGACGCCAAGATTGACGGACCGCCCAACGTGTATGGGTGCCCTTGCATATCCGATATCCTGCCGCCAGCCTCCTCTACCAGGACGATGCCGGCGGCGACATCCCATGGATTCAGGCCAAATTCCCAGAAACTGTCGAAACGGCCCATTGCCACATAAGCCAGGTCGAGCGCCGCCGAACCGTCGCGGCGCACGCCGTGGGAGCGCAGCGTGAAATCCCAATAGTAATGGAAGTTAGGATTTGTTTCGCGATTGTGGTTCGGAAAACCCGTGCAGAGAAGGCTGTTCTTCAGAGCGCCAATCTTGGAACAGTGAATCGGCTTTCCGTTGAAGGTAGCGCCTCCACCCCGCATCGCTGCGAACAGCTCCTGGTAGATCGGGTTGTAGATTACGCCGACAAGGAGTTCGCTCTTGCGCGCCAGCGCCATAGAAACGCAGAAGCACGGATAAGCGTGGGCAAAGTTCGTAGTGCCGTCGAGAGGATCGACATGCCACACAAACTCGGATCCGGTGTTTTTGCCCGTGCCCTCTTCGGCCGCCACGGTGTGTCCGGGAAAGTGTTGTTGCAGGCGGCTGACGATCAGTTGTTCGGAGCGGCGGTCGGCTTGCGTCACCAGGTCGAAATCGCCTTTATAGGCGATCGCCGGTGGCCGCTCCATCTCTTCCCGAAGCACGGCGCCCGCTTCCTTGGCAATTTCGATGGCGATCGGGAGATATTCCTTGCTCATTCGCGTCCCATAAACCGGGCCGCGCTTATTGGGGTCCCGTGAGGTAAGTGGTTCGATGCCGCGCGGTATAGCCCGGAAGAACCTTCACTTCAATTGTACGGTAAGTATTGGCGGGACCGCGAGGATTCGGATAGTACGCGAGGCGGTACTGCGTGCGCAACTCAGCGTCGATACGATCAAAAATGATGGGTAATTCCTGGATCGACTCGGGAAAGAACATCGCGCCTCCGGTCGTCTCCGTGATGGCCTGCAGGGCGTGCTCACCAGCGGTGTTGCGTCCATTCTCGTTCTTAACCGGGCGTACGATGATCGTGTACAGCAGAATCCCGGCGCGGAGAGCAGCTCTGCGCGCCGATTCAAAGTCGGAGCGGCTCGTAGTTTCTCCGCCGTCCGTTACCATCACGATGACACGACGCCGATCGTTGGCACGCCGGCCGAGTGACTGCGAACCGAGGAGAACCGCATCGTAGATCGAGGTGCCCGAACCATCGGCAATCCGATGGACGGCGGACTGCAGCGAGGGAATGTCCGAAGAAAACTTTGCTAACTGCGTAACCGATTCATCAAAAGCAAAGACGGAAAGTGCGTCATCAGGGCGGAGCACTTGTTTGATGAACGAAGCGGCGGCATCGATCTCAAACGCAATTTCCTTATGCGTGCTGAGGCTGGTATCGATCATTAACGCGATGTCGAGTGGCTGCTTGGTTTCCTGCTCGAATATGTCGATCTTCTGGGAGTTTCCTTCTTCCAGGATCTGGAAGGCCTCAACAGGAAGGTTCGGTGCAGGTCGGTTGCGCTCGTCGAGGACGCTAACCAGGACGTTGACCAGGTTCACCGTGACCTTCACGGTATTACGCGCCGAAGTCGTTTCGGGTGCCTTCTCTTGTGCACTGCCGTCCTTCTCCTTGTCCTTTGTGGAGGGCGAACCCGATGGCTGTGCCCAGGGTGGGCGGTCAGGTTTCTCTTGAGCCGTAAGGGCCGATGCCAATAGGAGTGAAGCGAACAGAACGGCAAGTTTGTAGTTGGCCTGGGCAGTCATCTGACAAATTAGGATGCAGATTTGGACGCAGGAGGTGCCGGAGGCAATTCTCCGTCAGCCCACACCGCTCCGTCCTTAAAGAACTCCTTCTTCCAGATGGGAACCGTGCGCTTCAGCGTATCGATGGCAAAGCGACAAGCGTCGAAAGCTGCGGCGCGGTGCGGTGCACTGACGGCAACGAAGACGCTGGTTTCGCCAATTTCCAAGCGGCCCAGGCGGTGGAGGATGGCCATGCGGTGAATGGCATATGCTGTCTGCACCTGCGCGCAGATCTCCTGCATTTTCGCCAGCGCCATTGATTCGTAGGCCTCGTACTCCAGATAGAGGGTCTCCCGGCCGTGGGATTCGTTGCGCACAAAACCGTCGAACGTAACAATTGCACCGTCCTGGCCGGCGCGGACATGGCGGACGGGTACCTCGGGGTCGATCGGAGTGCGAAGTAGTTCGCACCAGTCGAAGTTGAGCGGCGGATTCATCGGAGTCTGGCGGAGCTAGCCTCCGCTCACGGGAGGAAGGAAGGCCACTTCGTCGCCGGAGTTGAGGCGCGTGTCCCAAGAGGCGAATTCCTCGTTGCGCGAAGCCACCAGCGAACCACGAAATCCCTCGAGCGCCGGGAAGTGCTTCTGGTATTTGTCGAAGAGCTCGCTAAGGGTGGTGCCTACCGGAACTTCCAGCGAGTCCTCGCTTATGCCCGTTAATTCACGGATGCGTCCAAAGAAGAGCACTCTCAGGCGCAGATTGGGCAGGACGTGTGGCACTGGAAAATTGTAACCTGACGGAACGCGCCCTGCCAGCATGTCGATACGTCCGCGCGTCGGCAAGCCTCAGGGAGATCCGAACATGAAGATTCTGGTTACAGGCTCGACTGGACTGGTTGGAAACGCATTGGTAAACGATCTGCGCCAAGCCGGACATACCGTGTGCCGTTTGATGCGCCCAGAAAGCAAGCTGGACAACACCTCTGAGGTGGCCGGATTCGATGTAGGGTGGAATCCGACTTCCGGGGAGCTGGGCGGGGCGGCCGTCGGCGCTGACGCCGTTGTGAATCTTGCGGGAGCATCCATTGCGGATGGGCGATGGACCGCTGAGCGAAAGGATCTGCTGAGGACCAGCCGCGTTGACAGTACGGCCGCCCTGGTCAAGGCACTGGCAAAGATGTCCGTTCGGCCTCGCGTGCTGATCTCCGCGTCGGCCGTCGGCTATTACGGCGACCGCCGCGACGAAGTTCTGCTCGAGGAGAGCGATGTAGGCCGCGGCTTCCTGGGTGAGTTGGCGCGGGACTGGGAGGCCGAGGCAAGCAAGGCGGAGGTGCTCGGCATCCGAGTGGCGCTGGCCCGCTTCGGCATCGTCCTGGCGAAAGACGGTGGAGCGTTGCCGAGGATGGCGATACCGTTTCGCCTTGGACTCGGCGGGCGGGTCGGTTCCGGACAGCAGTGGATGAGTTGGGTTAGTTTGGACGATGTGGTCGAGATGGTGAGGATGGTGTTGGAGAACGGAGCCGTGAGCGGCCCGGTGAATTTCGTATCACCTCAACCCGTGCGGAACGTGGATTTCATGAAGGCTCTGGCGAAAGCGCTGCATCGGCCGGTACTCTTTCCCGCGCCTGCATTTGCATTAAGGCTCGCGCTCGGCGAGATGGCGGATGCCCTCTTGCTATCGAGCCAGCGCGTCCTGCCAGCGAAGCTGGGGCACTTAGGCTACAGATTCTCAAACCCCGATTTGTTTCCAGTCCTCAGGAGTATCTTGGCTGGTCGAGTCTGATCATTTCACCAAACTGAGAGACACTTCGAGCTTGATTACTTTCCCCGTCACAGGATCGGTTGCGAAGTTTGTTTCGAGTGTCTGCCCTTCACGCAGGATCACGCTGCTGTCAGAGCGAAACTGCCGGATCACGGGTTTCAGGAAATCTCCTGCACGGGCCTCCGAATTCGTTGCAGTTCTTGGATCGGAGATATTGTCGGTCTCCGGCCAAGAGCGTTCCATCATCAATGACAACCGATAGCGGTCTCCGGTCAGGGCACTAGCAGAGCAATCAATGTTTGTTCCGACGTCGATGTACTGAAAATCGAGGCCTCCGCCCTTCGATCCGCCGGTGGCAACAGGAACTCGACTACCCATTCGGATCTTGCTCCAGGGACCGTCCCTCCCTTCAGTCGCTACTTTAACGAGCAGCGAATAGGGAAGGCTCTTTGTCTTCTTGTCCCCTTCATACTCGGTGAACATGATCTGGACTTTGGCTTGTGGACCATCCTGTCGGGCCACAGCTTCCGCGACCAATGCCGCCATTGCTTCCTGTTTATCTATTTTAGCCTTGGCACGTACCTCTGACGCGTGTTCCTCGGCGTCTTTAGCAGCAGGGATCTCTTGCGCGCGTAACGGAACACGGGAGATGAGAAACACAAGTACGACAGCTACAGCAATCGCGGTTCGATTCATACGTCCCCCGGCACAACGATTTCCTTCTGAACTGCGCTTACCATTTCTCCGAATCCAGTCGCGGTACCATCACATCCTTAATCTGAATCGCCGGTATCGCCGACATGTCTGTCGACGACAGCAAAGCCTGACGCAGCATCGCTTTGGCCCAATCCGGCTGGCGCTGGACAGTATTCGCCAAGTGCGCAAGCGCCCAAGCCTCTTCGGGTCGGACGAGCACCTCGGGCCCGGTGAATTGCGATGCTGCCTGCCCCCTTGTGCCACGATAAGGTGCCCTGTTTGGATTGACCTTCTTGCGAGCGCGACCGCCCTTTACTGGCTGGGCAGAGACTGCTATAGCCGACGCCGTCGGCCGCGCTATTACCTTGGCTATCGGTTCCTTTTGGGGCTGAGTTCGCCAAAACATGCCGACACCAGTCACCAGGACCAAAATCAACGCAAAGACCATTTGTCTCCCGACCAGCGGAACCGCAGAACGGTGAGCCGACATTGCATCTAGTCGCGCGCGGACTCCGGGAAGCAGGGATGCTGGAACGGGGTGGTTGATTGCGAGCGCTAAGCCGGAATCGATCGCGGCAAACAATCTCGTTTGCCTTTCCTGAAATCGCGAACAGGCGGAACACAGCGCCACATGCTCGCTCAGTTCAGGCGGAAACTTCACCAAGCCGGAGGCCAGCGCATCGATGATTCGCCGCCGAGTTTGCTCGCAGTTCATCGCAGCTTCTCCGCCAAACGTTTTCTGGCAAAAAACAACCTGGACTTAACGGTGCCCACCGGGATCTCGAGGATCGCTGCGACTTCCTCCAGGGTATAGCCGTGAATCGCCGAGAGAATCATCGCCAGACGAGAGTGATCCGGCAGTTCGTCGAGCTCGCGCTCAAGACGACACTGGAACTCGTGCGATGCGACGATGTCTTCCGCATTCCGCGGGGAAGGCAGGGACTCGGGCGAACACCAGTGAGTTTCCCGCCGCTCGCGCCTGCGTGCAGAACGCCAGCCGTCGATCGCCAGACGAAATGCCACCCGCACGATCCATGCACGGAAGCGCGAGAGATCACGAAGACTGCCGACCTTGCGATAGGCGCGGAGCAGCGCTTCCTGCGCGACGTCCTCGGCATCGGCATCATTGCGCAGAATGGCGCGCGCCACGCGGAACGCCAGCGGTCCACATTCTTTCAGGTGCTGCTCAAACTCCAGTTTCGCGCTGGCTGTGTCGGCCTCTTCTGCTGGGTCCGCGCGCAGCAATCTGGCTGACGGGTTCAGAACAAACTCCTGCATGCAGCATCTCCGTACACCCTACTAGACGGCACGGATCGAGTTTCGGTTCACGCTCGCGGCCGGCCCCTCAGATGTTCAAGGACTGAAGGAGTTCTTCGAGATTGCCGCCATCCACTGAAAAGGTAAGTACGGTTTCGGGCGGCATGTCGGGCGGAACGGCACCATCGTCAAAGGCCCGAAACAAGCGCATTTTTGCCACAGCGTATTCCTCGCTGCCGCTGAGCGCGCGGCCGTTGATTCGCGCCCAGTCCTGCAGCGCCGACTGGCGAACCAGGATGCGCACGGCAAATGCGTGTTTGCGATCCGAAGTCACGGCGTACAGAAACGCGCCGGACGGACCATCGCTGTCAGTCAGACGATTCACCTCAAAAAAGAAATATTGATAAACGAAGCCGTTGGCAGCGGAGTAGCTTTTCACCCGGCGAACGGCATCAGGACGCGCCATGCGCGGATTATTGAAGCGGAAACAAGGAAAGTCAATCGGGAACGATTCCCAATCTGGAATGAAAACGCCGCGAAAATCCGGGATTGGAACGAGCCTCCAAGTTCGGCACACATCTAGGCAACGGTGCGCACCCAGGCCCGAAGTTCAGTCGACGAGTTAACGTGCTGAAAGGATAGTTCTTAAGAACCGCCTCACCGCGCGAGGAGTCTCAGCGCTATTGTCGCGGGCCCTCGGCCAGTTGTGGATGCTCTTCTGCATTGCAAAGGGCATGCGGCCCCTTCCGCACGAGCGCGAGACACAGAAGACAATGAGGAAAGGCTTGTCAGCAGTGAGCGCATTTGCACGGACAACCGCTCTCCTCACGGCAGTTGCGTGGACTCTGGGCTGCGGTGGGGGAGGCGCAGGCTCAGTAACGCACCCGCCGCCACCACCTCCCTCCATCATCATCAGTGTGACACCTCAAAGCGGAACGGTGTTGCTAGGTGAAACAGTCAATTTCTCCGCAACAGTCTCCAACACAACGGATACCGCCGTTGTTTGGAATGTGGACGGAATCGTAGGCGGCTCGGTTCAAGTGGGGACCATTTCCGCCGATGGTGTCTATATGGCCCCCACGAGCCTTCCGACGGGCAGCACCGTGCGCGTGACAGCGACAACTCACGCAGATGCGTCTAGGTCCGCATCTGCCAGCGTCACTATAACGAGCGACATTTCTCTTGTTCTGAACATCGGCGCGGCCAGTGTCGAACTGGGCGGCTCCCAAAGGTTTCTGGCCTCCATAAACAGCAGCGGCAAGCCAACGACCGCGGTGCAATGGACACTGGTTGGAAACACCTGTCCTACCGCCTGCGGATCAGTGGATGCCAACGGCGTCTACACCGCGCCGCAGACTCTACCTGCCTCGACGCAGGTGGTGCTGACTGCGACGAGCGTCGCAGATCCATCGAAGCAGGCGTCGGCAGCGATCACAATAACGAGCCGGTTCACACTGCAATTGGCGGCGCCGAACAGTGTCCAGGCAGGCGCCAGTAGCCAGTTGACCGCAACGTTTACGCCGTTTCCGGGGTCCAATCCGAATGAAGGATTGAACTGGTCGGTGCAAGGCACAGGCTGTTCGGACAGCACTTGTGGCGTGTTGACCGTCACCACTACCCAATCCGCTGGAGCCGCCACCATCGCCGACACGGCGATCTACACTGCTCCGCTCTCGCCGCCGCAGCCGAACTCTGTTCTCATCACTGTTACTCCACAGGCAGACCCGGCTAAGCGTGTCCAGGCCAACATCACCATCCTGACGACGGGCAGCATCGGCATTCAGCCCGCCAGCGCCACGCTTGCTGCAAATCATCGCGTGAAGCTGACCGCGTCTCCCGGGGGATCGAGCGGGGTGCTGAACTGGAGCGTAAATGGCGTCGGCGCAAGTAACGCGTCGCTGGGGCAGATTTGCACCGTGGGCTCGAATCCCTGCGTTCCTTACTTGACCGGTGCGGCAACGCAGGTTGATTACCTCGCCCCCGGTGCGATTCCGAATCCCAATCCCGTAACTGTGACGGTCAGCAGTGCGGCGAACTCAAACCTGAACGCGTCGGCGCTGATCACCGTCCTGAATCACGTAGTCGTAAGCGTCTTGCCGAGTTCGGCGACGGTGGCTCCAACAGGCATTCAGCCTTTCACCGCGGCAGTGCTCGGCACGAGTAACCAGAACGTGGTCTGGCAGATTGCCGGTTCGGGATGCGCCCAAGTGGGCAGTTGCGGCACGGTGACATCCTCCGGCATCTACACGGCTCCCCCGGTAGTACCAACGCCGAATGCGCTGCAGGTTGTCGCGGTGAGTCAGGACGACGGCACGCAGGCGGGCAGCGCGACAGTCACCATTTCTGGCACGCCAACAATTCTCTCGCTTCATCCTGCAAGCGTGTATGCCGGAGGAACCAATGGTTTCACGCTACGCGTGGACGGCAGCGGATTTGTTTCCGGCGGAACCGGTTCTTCGCTGCTTATCGATGGTACGGTGCGAATCACGAGTTGCGTCAGTACAAGTTCCTGCGCCGCTCCCATCACAACTTCTGACGTAGCACAGGTCGGAACGGTTTCTGTTGCGATCAAGAACCCCGGCGGCACCGTCTCCAATGTCGTCAATCTGGTCGTAGCGGCGCCAGGCGGCGCGGATGACGTCATCACGCTGACGAGCGGCTCGCCCGCGGCAATTGGTAAAGACATTGTGGTAGTGGAGCCCACAACCGCCGGCGTGGATTCCAGCGCGGACGAACTCGATCTGGACGTCGCGGCGGTGGGTACGTTTGTGACTTCCAGTAACACCTGTAATCTGGGCGGAAATCCCATCCCGCTGGTCCGGCCCCCCAGCGGCACCAGCGTTGCTGACGTGTGCCTGTTTTCGCAGGCCGGATTCGACGCGGGGATGACCTACACCGTCTCGGGACCCGGCGATGTCAGCGTGATCGCAAAGCAGCCAGCTGGCCTCGGAATCATCCATTTGACAGTGCAAGTCCCGGCCGCAGCCGCGCCGGGCCAACGAACACTCTTCATCCAGAACGCGAACCTGGACCGCACCGCGGCCTCAGGCGTCCTGCAGATCGAGTAGAAGACGAGGAGACGAATGATGAGTTACGTGCAACGCCGGCGGTTCCTGTGGGCGCTCTTTTTGATTGGCCTTGTGCTGATCGCCATTGTAGCCAATGCCACCACGTTGGTGCGCCTGCCGTTTTACAAACTGGTCGAACATTCATCGGCCATTGCCCGCGTCCGGTGCCTGAACGCCAGTGTGCGCATGGAGAACGGCGAGATCTGGACCGATACGGTGTTTGAAGTCTTGCAACGCGACAAGGGCTACTTGCCTTCCCGCATCGTGGTTCGCACGCCCGGCGGTCGCTTGGGCGCCATACGATCTCAGGTCGACGGCGCGCCGGAGTTCCGGCCGGGCGAAGAGGCGTTTCTGTTCCTCACCGGCCATCCCGGTGCACGATTCGGGATTGTTGGCTGGACGCAAGGCACGTTTCGCATCCGCAAGGACTACCGGTCCGGCTTGGAAGCAGTGACGCAGGACTCTGCGGACATTCCCGTATTCGATCCGCAAGTAAACAAATTTACGAAGCTGGGAGTCAAGAACCTGCGAGTGGACGTCTTCCTGGAAAAGATGAACAAGGAGATCTCGCGCCAGGCGCTCTGAGATGCCGCGGGAAGCGACTGTATGGCCCGTCGAATCACAATGCAGCGTGTAGCATCGTGCGGTGTGGCGTTCTTCTACTGCTTATGGTCCGCCATATCCGTGCACGGCTACGCGTTCAATCAGGTCGTGCCCGACCTGCGCCAGCCGGCGAACTCTACTGGCGGTTCGGCCTGCCCCATTCCGTCGCACCAACTGCACGGTGTGGGAGCCATAAGTGTTCGATGGAGTACCGCGTTGAATGCGAATCCCCAAACCATACTGACGATGGACCAGACGGTCAATGGGAAGGTAAATGAGATCGAGCAGGTGGTGCGACAATCCCTCGGCGTTTGGATGCATGTCAGCGGAACCGCGCTGGCCTCCGGTTCTCTCGGTTCGCTCACGCGCACCGCGACGGCGATAGCTTGCGGATCGGACGGTGTCAATTCAATCTGCTTCGATCAGCCCGATGCGGCGTTCACTCCAGGCGTGCTGGCTTTTACGCGTGTCATTACGGCGGACGCTATCGGGATTCAGATTGGTGACAGCCCGGTGTCGACCGAGGCTGGCCAGATTCTCGACGCAGATATCTATTTCAACCCCAGCAATTCGTCGATCAGCTTTTCGACTCCATCCGCGCTCGGTTCCACTCCGAAGTCGTATGATCTGGAATCGATTCTCACCCATGAACTCGGGCATTTTTTCGGCTTCAGCCATTCGGCGGTGTGGGGCGCAATAATGTTTCCGTTTGCGCCGTCGCCGGGCACCTTCGCCGGAACGCGCCCCACATCGCAGCAACCGGATGCACCGCTGTCCGACGACGACCGCTCGGGCTTGCGTACGCTGTATAGCGACCCCCTGGATACGAACTACGTCGGCGCAATCCAGGGACGAGTGCTCCCAGCCAATCCTTTATCGCTGCCCGCAGCGGCGCCATGGGTAACCGGAATCTTTGCGGCGCATGTCGTGGCAGTCGATGTCGCGACGGGCTCAGTGGTCGCGGGGGCCCTGGGAGGGTGGAGTTGTGCGGCGCAGGGCCCGGTGCAGTTCGACGGAAGCTACCTCATCGAACATCTACCTGTGGGCAGAAGCTACGCCGTCTACGCCGAACCGCTCGACGGCGCCGTGACGCCAGCAGAGGTAAGCAACGCGATCGTCACACTTTGCCGAAACAACACGACCGACCCCGGATGGCCCCCTCAGGATGCATGCGTGGTCCCGCCCGTGAATACGCAATTCACAACGCGCATGCGTCCCGCGCCATAGCGAAGTGACCCGCCTGTAGTCCAAATTCGAAGAATACTGCCAGTAAGCAGTGAAGGTGTTGCCTAGATGCTGGCGGGAACCATCCAACCGCCGCCAAATAACAATCCCGGCCCGAGCGAAGCCAGAAATACCGGCTTGCGCTGCTCGACAGGTTGCGCAGCGGCGTGATGCAGCGCTTCATGCAGAGCCGCACCGCACATCGACGACCCCAAATTGCCGCGCGTCGCCACAATCGGCGGAAAATGTTTGGCGGGCACACCGAGTTGCTTGGCCAGCAGCGTTACGAGCCGCGGATTTGGCTGGTGCGTCGCAAACGCCCCGACGTTTTCTCGTGAAATCCCGCTGCGGTGCTCCACCTCGTCGATGATTTTTTCCATGCGGTTTACCGCCGCACGAGAAAGAGCGTCGCCGTCGAACTGAACTTCGAGCTTTCCTCCGCCCGCGTCACTGACAGCGATCGCTTCGGCATATTTCGTCGCGCAGCCGAAAAAGAACTCGCCCAACCGATACGCTAGGCTCTTCCCTTCCCGCGGCCTCGCGGAAAGAAGGAAGGCGCTGGCGCCGTCTCCAAACAACCCCCCGAATTCACCTTTGGCGCGTCCCGGGCCGAGCGTGCGACTGTGCACGTCCGCGGTCGCGACCAGGATTTTCTTCGCGCGGCCGGAGAGAAAGAGAGCCTGGGCGACGGCGAAAGCCTGCAACAAGGCAAGGCAGCCGCTGCCCACATCGAGAGCATTACAGTTTTCGCGCAAGGCGAGCCGCCCGTGGAGAATCGCGGAAAGTGAAGGGTAGGCGTGGTGCGTCTCGCTCGCAGCGACAATCCAGTCAAGATTCTCGGACTGCGCATGGCCGTCCTGCAGTGCTTTCCGGCAAGCATCTTCGCCCAGCGTGCCTTCGTCTTCGTTCACCGCAGCGTGCGCGAAGGAATGAATGCCGGCGCGCGCCTTCAATTTGCCCGAAGGCATGCCAAACGCATGATCTACCTCCTCCGAGGGCACAACGCGGGAACCAAAAGCGCTGGCGGAACCGGTCACATACGCAGCGGTCACACTCAAAAGATCTTCCTCGTTTTCGCAGGCCACCAGGGCCCAAGGTGAGATGCCAGTGTAATCCCTTTTTGCAGCGGCATCTATCATCAGCCAGAAGGCGGTGTATTACCAGTCAAGTTGGGGAGATTCCTCGAGTCGAAAATAATTCGTCAGAAATATTCGATGGCTTCCGGTGAAGTGCGGAAACCATATTGTTCGGACTGCAGGCGAAGCGCGTCCTCGAGGGCTGCCTCCCGCCCCTGGGCGAACAACGAGTTGCTGGTGACGTCAGCAAAGCAGTGCAATTGCAGGAGGCGGTCTTCGGCATCGCGCTGCGATTCGGCTGCAGATCCACGGCGAAGGTGTGTGGGCAGGATGCCACGCTGCGTCAGCGCTGGGCACAACAGCAGGAAGCGGTGGCAGTGCAGCGGGTCTTCCTCAGCGCACATCAACACCACGTTTTGGCTCTTGGCCGAGCCTAGCAGGCGGTCCAAGCCCTCCTCGAAGTCGGGAGCCTTCCGTCTTGCGGCGTAGTCGACCAGCCCGTCGGGCCGGTAATACCGCGCGTCGAGGGGGCGCCCCCCGAACTGGTCCCCGAAAAACTGATAGATAATTTTCGCCGATGCCAACTGGTTCATCAGCGGCTCGCGGTTGAACTGCGGAAACCGGAAACTGCCGGGACGGCTACGCACGTCGCAGACCAACTTGATCTCGCAGCGCAATAGCATTCCCAGGAAGTTGGACATCTCCAGATTAGAGTGTCCAATCGTGAAGATCGTATTGGCGGAAGTCTTCGCTGGGCTCATGGGCCTGGGTGCGGAAAGAATTGTAACCCGCCGCAGCCACCCTCACCAATTAAGTCGAGGTCGCGCTCAGCGGGCGCCCACCCGTTGCGGTTAGCGGCGTCGTGTCTTGGCAAGAAGGCGCAAGATCTCGAGATACAGCCACACCAGCGTCACCATCAGGCCGAATGCGCCGTACCATTCCATATATCGGGGCGAGCCCACGCGCGCCGCTGTTTCGATGAAATCGAAGTCGAGGATCAGGTTCAGTGCCGCGATAATTACCACGACCACGCTGATGCCAATGCTCAGCGGCGTGCTGCTGTACAGGAACGAGAAGCCGCTCAGCCCGAACAGCTGCGTGAAGAAATTCACTACGTACACTAGGGCAATGGCGCCGGTCGCGGCGATGACACCCAGTTTGAAGCCGCGCGTCGCCTGAATGATGCGCATCTTGTACGCTAGCAGCAGCACGAACATCACGGCGAATGTCAGCGCTACCGCCTGAATCGCGATTCCCGGATAGGACTTTTCAAGGATTGCGGATATTCCGCCGAGAAATAAGCCTTCGCACGCTGCGTAGATCGGCGCGCTGATCGGAGACCATGTCGGCTTGAAGGTCGTCGCCAATGCCAGGACGAACCCGGCGAGCGCGCCTCCAATCGTCCACGGATACGCTGATTCCGGAGTGGGCGAATGACTCAAACCCCAGGTGTAGGCCGCTCCCACCACCACAAACAACAGCAGAAGCCCGGTCTTGTTGACCGTACCTTGCACCGTCATCGCTTCACCGGTGGCGATCTGGCCGGTGAATGTGCTCTCTTTCAGAACAGGGTTGCTGGAACGAAACAAATCCGCCATGGAAGACCTCCAGAGTTTGCAGGGGAGACTAGAATATCACGCCGGTTGGGAAAAGCTTGGTAGCGCTAACGGGAATCGAACCCGTATTTCGGCCTTGAAAGGGCCGCGTGCTAACCGTTGCACCATAGCGCCACAAAGAAGGTGAGTACAACCTATTGATTATATGGGATTCCGGTCACTTGCGCCATGTGTCGATGCGAGCCTACTGCTGGCGATCTTCCCACTCCTCGTGCCATGCCGTCTGAATCGCTTCCAGCTTGCTTTCGTTGGACTTTCGCGGGTCGCCTGCGAAGCCGGGCAATTCCGTAATCCATTTATGCATGTCGGTGAAGCGCACGGTGTAAGGGTCAAGCTCCGGGAACCGGTCCGTTAATCCGATGGCGATGTCGTCGATGCTATCCCAATCAAACGTGTGCGGCATCTTGATTCCTCAGTGATCCGCTTCCCGCGCGTAATTCTTGTTCCAGTCGGGAATCTCCACCACGATGTCGGTCGTACCGTCTGGGACGGTCTGGCAGCCCAAACGCGATTTCGGCGTGATACCAGGAGCTTCGTCGAGCTCATCCAACTCCGCGTCGGTGGCCTCGTTGCAGGATTCCAGGCCCTCTTTCACGACGACATGGCATGTAGAGCAAGCGCACACGCCGCCGCAGGCGTGGTCCAGCCCAATCTTGAAGCCCTCGGAAATATCGAGAATGCTTCCCGGTAAGCCATTGTGACCGTAGGGGAACTTCTCCGGGTCAACCTCAACAGTTTTGCCGCTGGGAAGAAACGTGACCTTGAATTTTCTGGTGGCCCTCTTGTACTTCACTTCTTCGATATACGGATTGCTGCCGCCCATATGCCTCTCCCCTAAACTTCCGCCAGGTTCTTGCCCTGGAGCGCCGATTGAACTGCCGAATTCATGAGCAGCTCGGCAAGGTGCTCGGTGCCGTGATTCAATTCGTCGATCTGTCGCCGAATTAGCTTGTAGTCACTTCCCTGCACTGCCGATTTCAACGCCGTGATTGAACTATCGATCCGCGCCCGCTCCTCACCGTTCAATGCCGCCGCATTCGGGTTCGCCAATGCCTTCGACGTGGCTGCAAGAATGGCTTCGGCTTCGGTGCGGGCTTCGATCACCTGTCGCTCCGCGAAGTCCTGCTCCGCATACTCGATGGATTCTTCAAGCATGCGCTCGATGTCATTATCGTTCAGACCATAACTCGGCTGGACTTCGATCACCTGCTGTTCGCCCGTGCGCACGTCCTTCGCCCCGACTTGCAGAATGCCGTTCGCGTCGATCAGAAACTTTACCTCAATGCGGGGTAGGCCTGCCGGCGCTGTCGGCACCTTCAAGGTGAATCGCGCCAGGGAGCGGCAGTCTTTCGCCAGTTCACGCTCCCCCTGCAATACGTGGATGTCGATGCCTGTCTGGTTGTCGACGCCGGTGGTATACAGTTCCTGTGCGCTCGCGGGAATCGTCGAATTGCGCGGAATGATCTTAGCGACCGCACCGCCGTAGGTTTCGATTCCCAACGAAAGCGGCGTGACGTCCAGCAGCAGCATGTTCTGCACGCCGCGATCCAGAATGTTCGCCTGCACCGCGGCTCCGAGGGCCACCACCTCATCCGGATTCAATTCGGTATGTGGCTTGCGATCGAAGAACTCCTGCACGGTGCGCCGGATCAGCGGAGTGCGAGTGGTGCCGCCGACAAGAACGACTTCGTCCATCTCTGACGCCTTCAACTGAGCGTCGGCCAGAGCCTGCCTCACCGGCATCATAGTGCGATCCACCACGGGACGGATGAGCGCCTCGAAAGCACCGCGCGTAAATTCGTGGATATAGAGCTTTCCGTTAGGCAGGAGGAACCGCAGAGTGGCCGAATCTGCTTCGGATAGCTTGTGCTTCAGCTCGATCAGTTCTTTGCGGAGTCCCTGGGCGAGTTCACCGTGTGGAGAGAAATCAATCTGATCTGTCTGTAGAATCCGCTCGTGGACAAAAGCTTGCAGCAGATTGTCGACGTCATCGCCGCCCAAATGCGTGTCCCCATTTGTCGAAAGCACCTGGTAGATGTCGCCTTCGGTGGTCGCAATCAGCTTGAGAATCGAAATATCAAACGTGCCGCCGCCCAGGTCGTAGACCGCCACTTTGCCCCGCTGCGTTTCGTGCAATCCGTACGCGAGCGCCGCGGCCGTTGGCTCGTTCACTAAACGCTGAACCTCCAGGCCGGCGAGCTTTCCTGCATCCTTTGTGGCCTGGCGCTGAGCGTCGTTGAAATATGCGGGGACGGTGATAACGGCGCGATCGACCGATTCACCGAAATAAGCCTCGGCCCAGTTCTTCAGTTCGCGCAGAATAAAGGAGGAAATCTCTGGCGGTGTGAACACCTTGTCGCCGAGCTGCACCCGGATCACGTGATTGCTCTTGGGGTCGATGCGGAACGGGAACAGTTTCAGTTCGTTCTGGACGTCCACCGGGCCGCGTCCCATAAGGCGCTTCACAGAATAAATGGAGCGCTCCGGCTGACTGAGCAGGCGACGGCGAGCCGGTTCGCCTACGATGACGCTGCCGTCGGCATCCAGGCTAACCACCGACGGACAGAGTGTGCTGCCGCTAGGCCCGGGGATACACTTTGGACGACCCGTTTGCGCATCGACATACGCAACGAGACTGTTTGTGGTACCAAGATCGATGCCGACGATGCGACCCATAGCGCTAGAGTAATTCCTTCTGGACGTTCACAACCAGATTACGGATATACGACCGGCGATTCAGCAGGTCGTTCAATCTTGATTTGATCGAATCGCGAAGAGCTTTATCCGCCGCGGTCTCTTCAATCGCCTTGTCCCAGTCGAGGGCCGCAGCCTGCAGTTGGCCGTCGACTTCACCCAGCTTCTCTTCAAAATTTCTTTCCGCGGCTTCCAACTTCTGCTTCAACCGGACCGTATCGATACCCGAGGTTTTGGCCTCGCGCAGTTCGTCGAGCGACTCGTTTAGTTCGAAGACTTCTTCCAACAGCTCCGGCGGGGCTTGCTGCTTGTTTTGGCCTTCCTTGCGGGCGCCTTCGATGGCCAGAAGATACTCGACACGGGCGACGGGATCCCTCAATGTACGGTAGGCATCGTTCAGTTCGGAGCTCCGCTTTAGTGAGATCTCGCGTTCTTCCGCCGTAGCATTCACGAAATTATCAGGATGCAACTTCCAGCTGAGCTGGAGAAACTTCTGCTCGACAGTCCCCATGTCGAGCCGCAGCTTGCGTGGGAACTCAAACATCGAGAAATAGTCAGTGTGCTCCGGCACCTGCAGAACTTTGCCGCAAGAAGAGCAAAAATGCGTGCCGACGGTGCGCTCGTGGCAACTCCAGCACACCAGAGGTGGATTCGCGATGGGAAGTGAAGTCGTCATGACTGTCGCCGCAACACTACTCCTGATTCAAATAAAAAAAGTGGCTGGCGATTGCGGTGGCCAACCACTTGTCCGACCGAACGAATTCCAGTCAGCGCACAAACCGCGTGCTACCGCTATGCCGTAAACGAACTCCCGCAACCGCAACTGCGCGCAGCGTTGGGATTCTGAAACACGAAACCCTGGCGCATCAACGTCTCTTCGTACTCCAGCGTGGTGCCGCTGAGATACAAGAGACTCTTTGGGTCCACGAAGATGCGTGCGCCAAACTCTTCGAAGATCTTGTCGCGGTCGCGCGCCTGGGTATCCAGGCGCATCGCATACGAGAGCCCCGAACAGCCGCCACCTTGCACGCCGACGCGCAGCCCCCCGGCCTCGGAAGACACACCCTCCTTGGCGAGCAGCGCAAGGATCTTCTTTGCGGCGCGCTCAGTCAGGTGAATCACCGGCCCGACTTTTTCCGGGGCCTGCGTTGTCGTTTCCGTTGCCATTTCTACATCACTTTCCGGAGCGATTGTCTTCGGAGCGATTGTGAAAACTCTTAGTGAGACGGCTTCTCGTGTTCTGGCACTTCGATGCCGTGCTTCTTCTTCCAGTCGCCGATGGCCGCCTTAATGGCGTCTTCGGCAAGCACCGAGCAATGGATCTTCACTGGCGGCAGGGAGAGCTCGCGCACGATATCCGTATTCTTGATAGCGAGCGCCTCTTCGACCGTCTTGCCCTTGACCCATTCGGTGGCCAGCGAAGAACTGGCGATTGCCGAGCCGCAGCCAAACGTCTTAAACTTCGCTTCCTCAATGACGTTGGTATCCGGATTGATCTTCATCTGCAGCTTCATTACGTCGCCGCATTCCGGAGCGCCCACCAGGCCCGTGCCTACGTTGGGGTCTTCCTTCGGAAGACTGCCCACGTTGCGCGGATTATTGTAATGATCGACTACCTTATCGCTGTAAGCCATTGCCCCTCACTCCTTGTTTCCTTGTCTCCAGATCCTTAGCCCCTCGCCGCGGCGAGCAGAGCGTTGAAACCCGCATTCTTGATCGCCTTTTCCGTCAAAGCAATGTTGGTCAAAAACGCTGACCGCCCTGCCGTCAGTTCCCGGAGAGCGTCCCGCACGTACTGCGCACCGATGCCCAGCACATTCAGAAACTCCCGAACGTCCTGAAGATGATAAAACGCGCGCTCTGCCGCCGGTGCCGGCTCATCGCCGTCCTGATACGGCTGAAACGTCACCCGGAACGGCGCGGAAGTGCCCGCAATCGACCGGTGAATCCGGAGTGTCCCTTCACTTGCAATCGCACTGCTTGCCATGACTTTTACCTACCATTCTTTCCACAATGAAATTTACGCGGTCTGCCACTTGACCTTGGAGATGTCGATGCCTTCCTTGGCCATTTCGTACAGCGGCGAAAGCTCGCGGAGCTTGGTAACCACCTGCACCATCTTGTCGATCACGTAGTCGACTTCTTCCGGCGTCGTGAAACGCCCCAGGCCGAAGCGGATCGAGGTGTGCGCCAGATCTTCACCTACGCCCAGAGCTTTGAGTACGTAGCTGGGCTCAAGGGTTGCCGAGGTGCACGCGGAACCGCTCGAGACCGCCACGTCATTGATCCCCATCAGAAGCGATTCGCCTTCGACATAGGCAAAGCTCATGTTGAGGTTATTCGGAAGACGATGCTCCATCGAACCGTTAATGAAAACTTCGTCCAGTTTCGCTTCGAGGCCTGCACGCAGGCGATCCCGCAAACCCGCCAGCCGCACAGACTCCTGCCCCATCTCCTCCTGACAAAGCTCGCAGGCCTTGCCCAAGCCGACGATACCGGGCACATTCAGCGTGCCGGAGCGCATACCACGTTCGTGACCGCCGCCATCGATGATCGCGGAAAGCTGTACGCGAGGGTTACGGCGACGAACATACAATGCGCCAACTCCTTTCGGACCGTATAACTTGTGCGCGGAGATCGCAAGCACGTCGATGTTGTCCTTCTGCACGTCGACGGGAATCTTGCCGACAGCTTGGACCCCATCCACCGCAAAAACAATGCCGTGCTCCTTGGCAATTTTGCCGATCTCCGGAATCGGGTTGATCACGCCAATCTCATTGTTGGCGTACATGATGGAGATTAGGATTGTGGTCGGCTTGATGGCCTTCCGTACTTCCTCGAGACTTACGCGGCCGTCCTTCTGCACTGGCAGATACGTAACCTCAAATCCATGCTTTTCGAGGTTCTTGCAAGTATCCAGTACAGCCTTGTGCTCAATAGCCTGCGTGATGACGTGGTTGCCCTTCTCGCGGTACATTTCCGCGACACCCTTGATCATCAGGTTGTCGGATTCAGTCGCCCCGCTGGTGAAGATGATTTCTTTCGCTGTTGCTCCGATGAGCGAGGCCACTTGCTGACGGGCATTCTCCACCGCTTCTTCGGCACTCCAGCCAAACGAGTGGTTGCGACTGGCGGCATTGCCAAACTTGTCCGTCAGATAGGGCATCATCGCTTCCAGCACGCGCGGGTCGAGCGGCGTGGTCGCGTGATTGTCCATGTATATCGGCAGCTTGACAGCCATTTCTATTCTCCTCTTTCCCTTCCGCTAGCGGCTCACCGCTAGGCGGTCAATCCCTTTCAATTCCACCAGGGCCGGCTCTTGCGGCCTGTCTTCACTCAACTGGGCAATAGTCACCGTGCTCAGGACCCCCAGTATGCTCTCGTTGACGCGCTGCAACGGTTCTTTGATGGAACAGCGCTCCGTCGCGTCACAATTTCCGTGACTGGTTACGCACGATGTGATCAGCACCGGACCATCGATCGCCGTTAGCACTTCCAAAGCACTGATACCCTCTGGCTGCTTGGCCAACTGATAGCCCCCGCTTGAGCCATGCTTCGCGGCGACCAAACCCTGCTTGGCCAGCTTCTGGAGAACCTTAGCCATGAGTGTGGCAGAAATGCCGTACTCTTCAGCGATTTCGTTGGCGCTACAAGCCTGTTCGTCTCGACGAATCGCCAGATGTTTCATAGCGATGAGGCCGTAGTCTGCCTTTTTCGATAGCTTGAACATACACTGACCCTTGCCACTAATCCGACTGAATTAGTCGCATATAGAGTATAGTGGCTGGTAGCCCCCGCTGTCAACCGTGAGACTCCCTCTGCTTATGACAAGATTCACGTTTCGTTATACTTAGAGTAAGACCGTTTTAGTCTGGATTCTACCGTTTGTCGCCGGATGGCCATTTTCTTCGGATGAACTGCAAATCTCGTCATTCGATGGGAGTTCGGAACGCCGCTGATCGCGCTATTCTGGCGAGACCGCTTGCCGGGGATAAAGAACATGTGGGTTTGGAAATTGGTTTGGGTGGCTGCGAGTTGGTTGGCAGTCTATGGCCTCCAGGGAGAAGCTGTCGCTCGCCAGGCGGAACGCACTCATTCATCCACGGCAAGGAAGAAAAAAAAGGCCAAAGCCCCAAGCCCGCCTGCCAAGACGTTCACGCTGGTCGGCGCGGGAGACATTGCGGGCTGCTCAGACCTTTCCGGTGCGCGGGCCACGGCAGAACTCATCGCGAAAATACCAGGAACCGTTTTTGCCGCCGGCGACCTCGCCTATGATGGCGGCTCCTATCTGGAGTTCCAGAGTTGCTACAACCCCACCTGGGGAGCATTCAAAGACCGAACAAAACCCTCGCCCGGGAATCATGAGTACAGCGGGTCAGCGGCAGTTGGGTACTTCCGCTATTGGGGGAATCAAGCCGGTGACCCAAAGAAGGGTTACTACAGTTACGATCTGGGCGTGTGGCATGTGGTGGTGCTGAACACGAATTGCAATGTCGCTAGCTTGGGCGGATGCGGTGAGGGTTCACCACAGGAGAAGTGGCTCCGCGAGGATCTGGCGGCGCACCCGAACTCGTGCATCGTGGCTTATGGACATCACGCGCTCTTCAGTAGCGGTATCTTCGCCAGCCACGCACGTCACATCGAATTGCGGCCCTTGTGGCAGGCGCTTTATGCCGCGCACGCCGATTTGGTTCTCGCGGGACACGAACATTCCTATGAGCGCTTCGCGCCACAGGATCCGCAGGGCCATCTCGACAGAGAGCATGGAATCCGCCAAATCACTGCAGGCACCGGCGGGCGGAGCCACACCATACTCGGGATTGTTCAGCCGAACAGCGAGGTTAGGAATTCCGACACGTACGGTGTACTGAAGTTGACGCTTTCACCCGGTGCATACAAGTGGGAATTCGTGCCAGAAACCGGGAGAACCTTCCAGGACTCCGGCGAAGGCGTGTGCCACAACGCCAACTCGGTTCCAACAAATTAGGACGATTGCGTGACTACTTCGCGTCGGTGCAAGCGCCGCCAGTGCCGGCTGATTCAACGAGCTTCTGGAAAGCGGCGCGCGCGGGCAATGTCAATTGACTCTTGTGGGCCTGCGTTTCAAAAGCATTCAGCGCGTCGACCTGCTGCTTCTTCAGGTCATCGGTCAGCGGCAGTCCCTGGCGAATGCGGTCGAGCGCGTTCAGGGAAAGTGCCGATGATTGTGAGAGCGCCGCCGCCGCGGGCACAGCGTCTTTCACCAAAGATGAATCTTGCGCCAGTACCTGGACCGGCGCGTTGAGGCCAACCCACTCGTTCAATCGAGCTCGGATCTCTTCGGATTTCGCGGTGTCCTTGCACGAACCGCCGACGTAATCGTCAACCGCCAAAGAGAAGCGACGCGAAACCATGCTTTCCGGGTGTGTCGCATCCACCACGCGGGTCAGCGGTTTGAGGCTAGTCGGTTCTTCGCCGGGACTATTTTCGCGGTTGTAGTCCTTCACAGGCTCCAACGCTTTCGTCAACGCGAAAAGGGCTTCGAACTGCGCTACTGGCGCCGCACCTGCCATGCGCTGCACCATCAATCTCTGGTAGGTACGGTGCGTAAGGCCGAGAAACTCCAGCCGTGAACTCTCCGCCTCCATTCGTGTGTACATGGATGCCACGTCGGTCGTTTCTTGAGGCGACCACAAGCGTTCGGCAATCGCTGCAGTGCGGGGCCAGACCCGCGAATCGACATTTTCCCAATTCACATACTCGGACCACATTGTGTCCTCCCCGCCGAGTATGCGCGCTTTCTCTTCGGCCGCGAGGTTCGCAGCAGCTCCACCCATCGGATCCACCGCGTAGTGCCGTGCAGCGCTCCAGCCGAGGTCGATGTAGTAGCCGTTCGAGAGAATGCCGCGGTAGCCCTGCTTTGCGGCGGCAGCCAGAGCATCCGGCCCGCGCCACGAATGAATCAGGATATTCTTGGACGCCCCGGGTACAAAGATCTCATCCCACCCGATGGGCGTTTTGCCATGCTTCGTCACGATTTCCTGGAGGCGTTGGCTGAAGTACGCTTGCAATTCGACATTGTTCTTGATGTTGTGCGATTTAATGAATTCCTGAATCTTCGGGTTCGAATCCCATTCCTTCCCGTTTACCTCGTCGCCGCCAATGTGGAAATACGGATCGGGGAAAAGCTTCGCCATTTCTCCGACAAAGGTTTCGAGAAACTTGTAGGTTTTCTCGTTGGACGGATCCATCGCGGGATCGAACACACCCCACTTGCGCTCGAGTTCGTACGGGCCTTGGCCGCTCGCCAATTCGGGATAACCCACGAACCAGGCGGTGCTATGCCCTGGCATGTCGAATTCCGGCACGACACGAATGCCGCGGTCTCGCGCGTAAGCGATCAGGTCGCGGATTTCATCCTGCGAGTAGAACTGGCCATCGGAACCCAGTTCCTGCAACTTGGGGAATTTCTTACTCTCCACGCGGAATCCTTCGTTATCGGAAAGGTGCCAGTGCAGGACGTTCATCTTAACGGCTTCCAAACCATCCAGGTTGCGCTTGATGATCGGGAGGGGAATGAAATGGCGCGCAGAGTCGATCATCAGCCCACGCCACACAAAACGCGGCTGATCCTGAATACTCACCGCAGGAACCGCAAAGCCTTCCGCCGTAATGGACACAAGTTGGAGAAATGTCTGGAGGCCATGCATAGCACCAAGAGGCGTCGCAGCTCGAATGTGAGCTCCGCCAGGTGTGACTTCGAGGGCGTACGACTCATCTTCACCCGGTTCCTGAATGGGTTTGCTGGCATGATCGGTGGTGACGGTCAGCGCGGCCTTAGTTGGGTCCGCCGGCGGGTGGGCGAACACCAGGCCAGTCTGATGGGTGAGGCTCCTGAGAAATCGTTCGCGCGCCGCTTCGAGCCGTGCCTCTTTGTAGCCGGCCAGCACAACAGAAAATGTGCCGTCGATTCTGAGGGAACCGGTGCCGAGCTGCGCCTTCGCTGGCAACGGCATGATGTTGAACTGGCTCGACGTTTGCGAGTGTACGGGGGCTGCGCTTAGAGCGACGACAACCACCGAAAAAACAAAAGCAAAGAGGCAATTACAATAGGCTTGCTTCATGGTCACGGCCTCCGCGCCTGCAGTCAAAAAACCGCCTATTAAAACGTTACAATCCCAACCTTAAAGAGTGGCACATTCTTCCGATGAGGCACAACAGTTTTCTGCCTCTCTTTCCGAATCACTTGGGTTAGAATGGCCGCGGAGCGAACCACCTGGCATACCATGAAGACTTCCGTGGCCATTTACCCCGGCTCGTTCGACCCTGTCACGAACGGGCATCTCGATCTGATCGGCCGGGGCGAGCAGATGTTTGACCGTTTGATCGTGGCAGTTTTGAAGAACGTGGAGAAACAGCCGCTTTTCTCCGTGCCAGAACGCGTCGAGATGCTGCGCGAAGTAACAAAGAGGTGGGACTCGGTGGAAGTGGATGTGTTCGAAGGGTTGCTGGTGGATTATGCGAGGAAGCGCGGTGCCGGGGTGATCCTTCGCGGCATTCGCGCCATCTCTGACTATGAGTATGAGTTACAAATGGCGCTGATGAACCGCAAGCTTGAGCCTCGTCTTGAAACTGTCTTCATGATGCCCGGTGAAAGCTACAGCTACTTGAGCGCCAAGCTTGTACGCGAGATTGCTCAACTGGGCGGGCCGCTCGCAGGCCTGGTGCCACCGATTGTCGAGCAGCGACTCCGGATGAAAGTCGCGTAGACAGCCATCCTTTTTGGACTGCCTCCCTCTATATGCCGTCAATTGAATTTCGCCACGAATTCCTGAAAACTATACAATTATCGCTGTCGCCTTCAGCGGATTGGGAGTGAACGTGGAACTGACCAGACGAATTAACCGGATTCAAGTGTCGCCAACCGCGGTTGTCATCAACGCCGCAGAGCAACTTAAGGCCAAGGGCGTGGACGTCGCCGATTTCGGCCCGGGCGAGCCGGACTTTCCCACGCCGGATCACATAAAGAGAGCGGCAATCAAAGCCATCGAAGACAACCGCACAAAGTACACGCCAACGGGCGGAATCGCACCGCTGCGGGAGGGCATCGTCGCTTGGCACAGCCGGGAACTGGGCTCCAGCTACACCGCGAAAGAATGCGCCGTGAACGTCGGCGGAAAGCACGCGATCTTCAACGTGGTTTGTGTGTTGATCCAGAGCGGTGATGAGGTAATTCTGCCGGCCCCTTACTGGGTGAGTTATCCAGACATTATCAAGTACGCGGGTGGAACACCGGTTGTGGTTCAGGCGCGCCCGGAAGACGGATTCAGCGCAAAAGCGGCCGACATCGAAAAAGCCGTCACGTCCAAGACGAAGATGGTCATGATCAACTCTCCGAGCAATCCGACAGGTGGCGTTGTGGATGCCGAGGAGTTCCTGAAAATCCTAGCGCTCTGCAAGAAGCACAACCTTTGGCTGATGGGCGACGAATGCTATTCGCATTTCGTCTACGACCCTCACAAGCCGTTTTCAATCGCGAGCGCCAAAGATTCCAAGGATCGCGTCATCATTATCGGCTCGATGTCGAAAACGTTCGCGATGACGGGCTGGCGCGTCGGCTACACGCTGGCGCCCGAACCGCTCGTGCAGGCAGTCATCAAAATCCAGAGCCAGTCCACCTCGAATCCAACATCCATCGCGCAGCACGCCGCGCTGGAAGCCATGCGCGGTAGCATGGACAGCGTGCCGGTGATGCTTGCTGAATACGCTAAGCGCCGGAAACGCATCGTCGAAGGCCTTCAAGAAATTCCTGGCGTTACCTGCGCATTGCCGGGTGGCGCTTTCTACGCCTTCCCCAATATCGCGGCGCACCTCAAGGGAGAGAAGGCGCTGGCCGCGAGCTGCACGGAAATTTCGCAAAAGCTATTGGACACGGCGCATGTCGCGCTTGTCCCCGGCGAAGCATTTGGAGCACCGGGTTATCTACGTCTGTCCTATGCGACGTCGCTCGAACGGATCGATGAGGGACTCCGGCGCTTGAGGCGGTTCTTTACCCGCGCCGAAGCTGCAGCCTAGTCGTGGTGGACCCGGTCCTAACGCGAATCGAACCGATTTTCAGTCCGCGGCCTTGGGGAGCCCGTTCCCTCGCACCGCTCTTTCCAGAGAAAACCAACCTCGACGAGCCACTCGGTGAAGCGTGGCTCACCGCCTTCAACTCACGAGTGGTTAGTGGTCCCTTCGCGGGTAAGCCCCTCGGAGATGCCTGGCACGTCATGCCGCGGGAATGGCAAGGAACACGCTCGACCCGCTTTCGCGATTTTCCGTTGTTGGTGAAGTTTCTCTTTCCCCACGACAAATTGTCGATCCAGGTTCATCCGGATGATGATTATGCCGCTCAGTTCGAGCAAGCCGCCGGTGGCCGCGGAAAAACAGAAATGTGGCACATCGTGGAAGCGCGTCCGGGAGCAGCGTTGTTGCTGGGCCTGAAGTCAGAGGTTACAAGGGATGCCTTTATCCAGGGCGTGAAACGCCAGACAGTTGAAGAACTCTTCGTGCGCTACGAAGTGCGCCCGGGTGAAACGTACTTCGTCGCCGCTGGAACACAGCACGCGATCCTGCCCGGAATGATTGTCTGTGAAGTGCAGGAATACTCGGATCTGACATATCGTGTTTACGATTACGGCCGGTTGGACGCTCATGGCAACCCCCGCGACCTGCACCTCGACAAGGCTCTTGAAGTCACGCGCTTTGACGGAACGCGCAGCGGCCGGGTGCCGCCCCTGAGCTTGCATTCACCCGACGCAAATAAGCGCCTGCTCGCGGCTTGCGAATTTTTCGAGACCGAGCGTTGGGAGTGCGACCGCACTACAAATATTGAAGGCGACCCCGCCGAATTTCAATTGCTGATTATTCTCAGCGGAAGCGGAACGCTTCACGACGAGGTTACCACCTATCCCTATTGCCCGGGCCAGGCGTGGTTCGTTCCCGCATCCCTGGAGTTGGCGCTCCTGCAGCCGCAAGCGCCTACCTCACTGCTCCGCGTGGTCGTCCCCGATTCCCAGCTGCTCGCCAGCCAGCTTCGAAATCAAGGATTCGACGACAAGGATATTGCCCGCGTCGTGGTAGGGTAAGCCGATGCCGGAAAAACAGCTTAGCATTCACGCCGTTATCCTCGCCGGGGGCCGCGGAACGCGCTTTTGGCCGCGCAGTCGCACCAGGACTCCGAAGCAACTTCTGAACATCGTCGGCAACACCACGATGCTGGAGCAAACGGTGGAGCGGTTGCGCCCGATTCTGCCTGCGGACCGGACCTGGACCGTCACCAATGTCGAGCAAGCCGCAGAGCTCCGCAAGCAGTTGCCGGCGTTGGCGCGCAAACGCGTGCTCGCGGAACCTGTAGGCCGAAATACCGCCGCGGCCATCGCACTTGCCGCCTTTCACGTACAACACGCCGCCAACGGCGACGCGCTGATGGCCGTCCTACCCGCGGATCATTATATTGCGCACCCGGAACGCTATCGCGAGATCGTCGGGGCAGCGCTGGGACTGGCTAGAGAATCGGGCAGGATCGCGGTACTCGGTATTCCTCCGACGAGGCCGGACACTGGCTTCGGGTACATCGAACGCGAGGACCACGCTCTCGCGGGGACGGCAATTCCCGCTTTCCCGGTTCGCCGCTTCACTGAAAAGCCTGCGGTGCAAGTCGCCAAGGAATACGTCGCTTCGGGCCGTTATCACTGGAATGCGGGGATGTTCTTCTGGCGAGTTTCGACCTTCCTCGAAGCTCTGAAGGAATTCCTGCCGCCGACGTTTGAATCACTGGCGGAACTTTCGAAGCACATCGGCAAGACGAGTTACGCAAGGCAACTCAACAAAATCTACCCGAGGCTCGAAAACATATCAGTGGACTATGCCATCCTCGAGAAAGCGCGAAATGTGGTGGTCCTCCCCGCGGAGATCGGCTGGAGCGACATCGGGTCGTGGGGGGCGGTCTATGACCTTTCTGCCAAACGCGACGGCGAAAACATCTTCGCAAGTGAGGGGCAAACGCTGGATGCAGACGGAAACTACTTTTGGAGCCCCAAGAAGTTTGTAGCCGCCATTGGCGTAAAGAATCTTGTGGTCGTCGAGACGTCCGATGCGCTTCTGATTTGCCCGCGCGACCGCGCGCAGGATGTCAGCAAGATCGTTAAGTCACTGGAAGAGCGCAAGCTCACCAAGCTTCTTTAGGCATCGGCTCTGCCAATTTGGTGCGCCATTCTCCCCGTGATGCTGTTTAGCCAATTCCACCCTTCGCGTATACTCGACAACTGATGACTACGATCAAGTTCGGCACAGACGGCTGGCGCGGCATCATCGGGGAGGATTTTACAGTCGCTAACGCGCGGGTCGTCGCCAACGCAATCGCGCGATATGTTGTGCGGGCCGAAGATCCCCGCAAGGGCGTGGTAGTCGGGTATGACCACCGCTTCGAGTCGGATTCGGTGGCCGCGGAGGTGGCGAACGCGATCAGCGCGACGGGCACTCCCGTCTGGCTGGCCGACAAGCCGTGCCCCACCCCCGCAATTTCTCTGCTCGTGCGCCAGCGGCAAGCCGCAGGCGGCATCGTCGTTACCGCGAGTCACAATCCTTCTTGCTGGAACGGGATCAAGTACAAGGCGAGCTATGGAAGCAGCGCCCTGCCCGCAATTGTTGCGCAAGTCGAAGAAGAATTGAGTGATGTCCTCGCAAGAGGCGTCCCCCCGCTGCCACCACGCAAGGAATTGATTCATCCCTTGGAGCCCCAGGCCCCCTACCTCGACACGGTCGAGAAGCTGATCGACTGGCAGCGTGTCCGAGACTCGAGACTGCGGTTCGCCGTCGATCCGATGCACGGGTCCGCTGCCGGCTTGCTGGCCACGCTGTTCCGCCGGAATGGCGTGGCGTGCGAGGAGATTCGCGGCACGCGCGATCCCCGCTTCGGCGGTGTCCACCCGGAGCCGATTGAGCCGCACATCGATGCGCTCAAGTTGGCCGTCTGCGACGGACGATTCGACGCAGGCTTCGCTGCCGATGGAGATGGCGACCGCATTGGCGCCATTGACCGCGACGGACGATTCGTTAATCCGCACCAGATCTTTTCCTTGCTGGTCTGGCATTTGGTTGGCACCCGCAACCTGCCCGGCGAGATTGCCAAGACATTCTCCGTAACCAAACTGATCGACGCGCTCGCGAACAAATTCGGCCGCACGCTGCACGAGGTCCCCATCGGCTTCAAGTACATCTGTGAATTGATGCTGGAGCAAGACATCCTGATCGGGGGCGAAGAGAGCGGCGGCATTGGAACCAGCCTTTACCTCCCAGAACGCGACGCCACGGTATCCGCGCTGCTCCTTGCCGAATTGATGGCTTGGCACGGCAAATCGCTCGGCGAGTTGATCGGCCAGCTCCACGGAGAATTCGGCGAATTCCACTACGGGCGCGTCGATATTGACGTGAAGAAATCCCGGAAGGAAAAGGCGATCTCGTATTTTTCGAACGAGACACTTGATTGGTTCCAGGGCTGGAGTGTAACCCGCCGGGAGAACATGGACGGCGTCAAAATCTACTTGGGCGACCTGGGATGGGTTTTGGTGCGTGCTTCTGGCACGGAAAATCTCCTGCGAATCTATGCGGAGACTTCGCATCGGGAAACAACACAGAGCGTGCTTCGCGCGACGGTGGCCGCGATCCAGCAGCTATAGGAGTGTCCGATGAAAACCGTGAATCTGCAGGAAAAGCTCGCGCAATTCCACGACTACTGGAATCCGCGCGTCCTTGGCGAACTGAACGATTGCCATGTGAAGGCCGTCAAGGCCAAGGGCGAATTTGTCTGGCACCACCACGATAATGAAGACGAATTGTTTCTTGTCGTGAAGGGCACGCTGAAAATGTGTTTTCGCGACCGCGAAGCCGTCGTCCGCGAGGGAGAATTCATCATCGTGCCAAAAGGTGTGGAGCACATGCCTGTGGCGGACGAGGAAGTTCACATTATTCTTTTGGAGCCGAAGACGACTCTGAACACCGGAAACGTCACGAATGAAAGGACCATTCGTCAGCTCGAGCGCATTTAGCAGGGTTGAGCCGGCGGGCGGCAAATCACATATGGATCATCGCTTCTTCACACTGGATGTCTTCACCACCACGCGATTTCAGGGGAACCCGCTCGCGGTCATCACCGATGGCGATGACCTTTCCGACGATCAGATGCAAGCTATCGCCCGCGAGATGAACCTGTCGGAAACGGTCTTCGTCCAGAAACCGAGCGACGACAGGGCACTCGCACGCCTTCGCATCTTCACTACGAAAGAGGAATTAAAGCTGGCGGGACACCCTGTCATTGGCACCTGGTTCCTGTTGGCTGAACTCGGCGTCGTTCCCGCACAGGAAGGTGGCGTTCACATTCTGCAGCAAACCGGCGCCGGCGTTCTTCCCGTCGAGATTCGTTTTAAGGATGGCCGTCCGCACCGCGTCACCATGACGCAGAAGGAGGCGTCGTTCAAATCCAGCAAGATCGACAAGAAAAAACTCGCCGCGGCACTCGGGCTCAAGCCCAATGACATCGACGCGAAACTGCCGGTGGAGTTTGTCAGTACGGGTCTCTTCAACTTGATGGTGCCCTTGCGGAATCGTGCGGCGCTCGGGCGGATTGCCATGAACATGACGGAACTGGCTCGCTTGCTGAAAACCGATGCGGCGCTGGCCTACTGTTTCACGGTTGAAGCCAACCACCATGCCCGTGCTCGCGGCATGATGCCTTGGGAACTCTACGAAGACGCCGCCACGGGTTCGGCGGCCGGTTCGCTTGGCGCATACCTGGTGCGACAGGGGAAACTCGGAGCAGGGCACACCCTCCGTATCGCGCAGGGCGTCGAGATGGGACGGCCGAGCGAAATCGAAGTGGAAGTCACACAAGCAGGGAAGAAACTCACACCGCGAGTGAGCGGAGCGGCGGTAAAGGTGTTTGAGGGTGTGATCCGGACCTGACGGCCCACGGACAGCGCACTAGTTCTTTTTAAGCGCCTTGCGATAGGTATCGAGAATACCGTTCACAAATCGACCGGCATCGTCCGAGGAAAACTTTTTTGCCAGTTCCACCGCTTCATTGATGACGATTTTCGGCGGGGTATCCGTCGCACGCAGCTCGTGCAAGGCCAGCCGAAGAATCGCACGATCGATGGCAGCGATACGATCCAGTCGCCAGTTCGCAGCATGCTCGGCAATCAGCTGGTCCAGGCTGAACACATCGTGCGCGGCTCCCTCAAACAACTGATTGGCAAACGAGCGGACATTCTGCGCGCCCTTTGCGGCTTTCCAGAATTTCGTTTCGAGTTGCGCGGGTTCCTGCTGGCTCATGTCCCACTGGAACAGCATCTGCATGGCGAATTCACGGGATTTGGTGCGAAGGGACACGTTATCTGCCGCGGCCTTTTGAGGATTTCACGCTCGCTGTCGCTTGTCGAAGCTTGCGCACGAGCTGCCCCATCTCTATGGCGCCGAGTCCCGCTTCGAAACCCTTATTGCCGCCCTTGAGGCCGGCGCGGTCAATCGCTTGTTCAAGCGTGTCGCACGTCAGAAGACAGAACATCACCGGAACGCCGGTATCCATTTGCGCCAGCTGCAAACCTCGCGAAGTTTCGGAGCAGACATAATCGTAGTGGGCAGTTTCGCCTCGCAACACACACCCAATGGCGATGACGGCATCATAGTTCCCGGTCTGTGCCAGTTTCTTTGCCGTCAGCGGCAATTCGAACGCACCAGGCACGCGCACAACGTCCACGTCTTTACTACTGGCGCCGCCGCGTTCAAGCGCTTCGAGTGCACCACCCAGCAGCCGCTCAGTAATGAAACTGTTGAATCGGCTGACCGCGATCGCGAAGCGCAACCCGGTAGCGTTGAGTCCGCCATCGATTTTTCCAGGCTGGAATTGTTGGGCCATCAAAACTCGTTAATTCCCTTTGAATTCTGCAGCGCGTTTTTCGAGGAACGCCTTAGTGCCTTCGCGCATGTCTTCGGTGGCGCAGCACAACCCAAACAGAGTAGCCTCCAAAAATAGGCCTTCCTCTTGCGGCATTTCCACGCCCCGTTCAATCGCTTCCATGCAGTATTTCACTGCCAGGGGCGCTTTTTCGATGATTTTTTTCGCCATGGCCTCGGCCGCGGGTAGCAGTTCGGCGGGTTCGTAAATGCGATTTACCAGGCCGATCCGCTGCGCCTCTTCGGCCGTGATCATCTCTCCGGTCAGGCAGAGTTCGTGGGCGACACCCTTGCCACAGAGGCGCGCGAGCCGTTGCGACCCGCCATAGCCAGGAAGGATGCCAAGTTTCACTTCGGGCTGGCCCACCTTCGCCGTTTTGCTCGCCAGGCGGATCGAACAGGAGAGCGCCAGTTCACACCCACCACCGAGCGCGAAGCCGTTTATGGCACAAATGGACGGCTTGCCGATTGTTTCGAGGAGATGAAACACGCTCTGCCCGTAGAGGGAGAACTCTTTGCCGTTCACCGGTGTCTGTTGCGCGAGCTCGTTGATGTCCGCGCCGGCGACAAACGCCTTCTCACCCGAGCCGGTTAGAATCAGCACACGTATGGTAGTGTCATGCTTCACATCCAGCAGCACTTTATGGAATTCCTCAGTGGTCTGGCGGTTAAGAGCGTTTAGAACTTTGGGGCGGTTGAAGATGATAAATGCGATGCCATCCCGCTTTTCCACAATTAGGTTCTCGTAAGCCATCGTCGTCCCTCAAAGACGTATCGGTTTCGGATTCGCCGGATCCGAGTAGTCGTAAAAACCGCGGCCACTTTTCTTGCCGTGCCAACCAGCCAGCACCATTCGCTTCAGGAGCGGCGGAGCAGCAAACCGCTTCTCTTTGAACTCGTCAAACATGATCTGCGAAATGTAATAGGTGGTGTCCAGTCCGACAAAGTCCAGCAAAGTGAACGGTCCCATCGGGTAGCCGCATCCCAACTTCATGGAGTTATCGATATCTACCACGGACCCGACGCCTTCCTCCAGCGCACGGATGGCGTCGAGCAGATACGGCACCAGGAGGCGATTGACGATGAACCCGCCGCTATCATTAGCGCGAACAGGCGTCTTACCCAGCCGGGCGCCAAACGCAACCATCTCGTCGTAAACAGCGGGATCAGTGGCGATTGTCCGCACGACTTCCACAAGTTTCATCACGGGAACGGGATTGAAAAAATGGAGGCCAACAAACCGCTGCGGGCGCTTGGTTACAGCCGCGATTTCCGTGATCGTCAACGAGGAAGTGTTGCTGGCGAAAATCGTATGCCCGGGGCAAAGGCCGTCCAGCTCGGCAAAAAGTTCCCTCTTTGCCGGTAGTTGCTCGATGATCGCTTCGATGACAACGTCGCAGTCTTTCAGTTCCCCGAGAACGGTCACGCCTTTGAGTCTTCCTCGAATCTCTCCCTTGGCCGCTTCCGTCAGCGTTCCTTTTTCCACCTGCCGCGCCAGATTCTTTTCGATCCCCTTGAGTCCTTTGTCCACCAGTTCGAGAGTAACCTCTCGTACCACAGTAGTAAAACCTGCCTGCGCACACACCTGCGCGATACCCGAACCCATCAGACCACACCCTACGACGCCGACTTTTTGAGTTGCCATCCTTACTCCTTACGGAGGTTGACCCGGCGGGAATACCACCCGACAAAGTGTATCAAAGACCAGCGAGCCGTGCGGTGAATCCCGGAGCGAACCCTGCCGCCAAATTGGTGGCTAGTTTATTAGTTGTTGAGGGCCTCGACAATCATCGCGATTCCCTGACCTCCCCCAATACAGGCGGTGGCAAGGCCGTACCGAAGACCCTCTCGGCGCAGTTCGTTGAGCAGCGTGATAACCAACCGCGTGCCCGACGCGCCAAGGGGATGGCCCAGCGCAATCGCACCGCCATTCACATTGGTCTTGTCGCGCGGCAAGCCCAACTCCTTCTCCACGGCAAGATACTGAACGGCGAACGCCTCATTCACTTCGATGCGATCGATCTGACCTAACGAGAGTCCCGCCTGTTGCAGCGCCTTGCGCGTTGCTGGGACAGGACCAATCCCCATGATCATCGGGTCCACACCGGCAACGGCCCAGGCCACGATCCGTCCGGCTACCTTTAGGCCCCGTTCCCGGGCAGTACGCTCTCTCGTGACCACAACCGCGGCTGCCCCGTCGACAATGCCGCTGGCGTTTCCAGCGGTGACCATGCCGTCCTTCTTGAACGACGGCGGCAGCTTCTCGAGCGTCTCTATCGTGGTTTCCGGCCGGCGATGATCGTCTTCGCTGACGAGAATCGACTTGCGGCCTTGCTTGACTTCGACCGGCGAAATTTCTTCTTTGAAGATGCCGGCCTTCGCTGCGGCATCCGCGGCCTGCTGGCTGCGCAACGCGTACGCGTCGCCGTCTTTGCGCGTGATTCCCGTTTGCTCGGCCAACTTTTCTGCGGTGAGCGCCATGGGTAAGCCGCAGTAAGAGTCTGTCAGGCCCACAAACAGAAAATCCTCCAGCGCTCCGCCTCCCAGCCTCAAACCAGTGCGCGCGCCGCGAATTACGAAGGGAGCCTGCGTCATGTTTTCCATGCCGCCCGCCAGAACCATCATTGCTTCGCCGAGCAGCAATCGCTGCGCTGACTGGACAATTGACTCAATACCGGACCCGCAGAGTCGGTTCACCGTCACCGCCGGCGTCTCCACTTTCAACCCGGCCTTCAAACCCACATGGCGCGCGCCATAGATCGCATCCGCGCTCGTTTGCAGTACGTTGCCGAATACTACATGATCGAAATCTTCAGCAGGCACTCCGGACTTCTCAATCGCAGCTTTGGCAGCATGTGCGCCGAGTTCGATTGCTGAAACCTCGGAAAACGAACCGGTATATCGCGCCATCGGAGTGCGTGTACCGGCAACGATCACCACATCAGTTGGAAACATGGGTCCTCGCTTTTTCATTGAGCCTGACGTTGGATGCGGACTGTGGAAGGAATGTTGCGCGACCTTTCGCGCTACCTTATATCTTGACCGCTTCTGCCAGTACAACCGTATCCCCACCCTGCTTCCGGGCTTCGTCGATGGAAAACTCGGCGCGATTAATCAGATCCGTAACGATATCTTCGCTTTCGTATTCCTGGCGGGCAGCCGCTTCAACGACTCCTGCGCTCAACGTAATTTGTGTGGAATCCCACGGCGGGCGCACGCCGGCTGCCGCGCGCCGCAGCTTTTCGACAAGATTCTGCGCGCCGGAAATGGTGGTGTCAGGCAAGATGAAGGCCAGCGCCCACGACGTGTACTTCACCGCCATGTCATTCTGCCGCACCATCGGCTGCAGCGAACGCGCCAGTTGCTCGAGGAATTTCTCCAGCGGCCCCTCTCCTTGTTGCCGCAACATCTCCGTGCCCCGGTCAATCTGCAAAATCGCCAGCGAAAGTGGCGTGCCCTGCGTGCGCGCCCGGTCTGCTTCATTTAACAGGCAACCGACGTAAGAACTGCGGCTCAGCAGGCCAGTGCGGTCGTCGGATACACCCATGCGGCGGACGAGCGAGCGCAGGCGCGTGTGGCTGACGCTCATAAGTAGCTGGTCGCCGATGGCCTGCAAGAAATACGTTTCGTTCGGCTTCCATTTGTGCGGTGAGGTGTGGCCAACGATCAACATGCCCGCGGGCGTCTGGGTTTCCTTGTCGGTGATTGTTACGCCGAGTGCGGTTGCCAACCCCAACTCCGTCAAGATAGAGCCTTCCGTTGCGTCCACCACCATGCCCCCCAGCTCATCCGGAACGGCTTTTTCCATTTGCGCCAGAAGCAAGACTACCTGGGCGCCAGGAGCGTTCTTCAAGCCGGACGAGGAATACTCAGCGGCCATTTCCGGGGGTCGCCCCGGCGTACCAATCACCGCCAGGGTGCGCCCCGCTTTCATATAGGTTCCAACTTCGGTCACCGTCGTATTCAGCATGGCACGCGGCGTCTGCTGGCGGAACGTCTTCTGGTTAATTTCCGAGATTTTAGTGAGGTCGCGCAACGTATCTGCCGTGTACGATCCCGTCCGTCCCGCTGGCGGCGTCGTTGCCGGCTGCGCCTCCACCACGGGCACAGCGGAAGCCTTGACGCCGGCGGGTTCCGCCATCGCCGGAGATTTCGGCCACCAGTTCGCCATCTGATAGAGATTGTGCAGCCGCGCGTTGCGATCCTCTTCTCCCGGAAACATCGCGGCGATCTTTTGCAAGCGCTCCACAGCCTTGCTTTGCAGTGAGTATTGCAAAAAGATTTCCGTCTGCACGATCAGATCTTCGAGTGCCTGCTGCTGTTTGCCTTCCTCAGTTACCGGGGTCTCGGTGCCCACTTCCTGCGATGTCGTTGCTCTGGGGTGCGTGGAGGAAAGAGGCGCGTTTGTGGCAGTCTTGGCCATTCGCCCCGCGACTCGCTTCAGAAAACCCTCATCCACCCGGCCACGAAGTTTTTCCAGTCGCTCCTGATTCCGGTAATCATACGAATCGATGTCCACCAGGTGCTCCAGCGTCTCGGCGGCCTTTCCGAAATTTCCGGAATTGTAGTTGGCGTCGAAAATCCGGATGAGCACCTCGAAATACTGGGATTCGCGGTTCAGTTCATTGTAGAGCGCGGCCCAGAATTCCAGGATTGGTATGGATTCCGGATGTTTTGTCCCGATCTCCTGCATTTGCGCTACGAATTCATTCTGTTTTTTGTCGGCAAACATACGCCGCTTCACGACAAGGAGGATCTCCACCGATTTAGAGTCCTGAGCGACATCGGCAAACGCATCAGCCAGCGCGAGCAGCCGGGCCACGCCCTCGTTCTTCTCGCGCAACAGCCGCTCGAGCACCGTGCGCGCTCGGTCTAGTTGACCGGCCTGCTGCAGGGCATCCGCGAACGTCTCCAAGAAGGCCACATCACTTTCGTTCGGCGCAAAGGGCTCCAGTAGTGCCGCCGCTTCCGCCGCATCACCGTTCCGAAGTTTGGCCTCGGCATAAAGCAGTGCCACACTCCGCTCGTTCGGCGCCAGCCCGTATGCCCGCCCGAGAAGCTTCAAAGCCTCTTGCGGCTGTCCTCCCGCGGACGCCAGCGTGCCCGCGCGCAGGAACGCACGTGCCGCGAGCGCATTCTTACCCAATTGCGAAGCCGTTTCTGCGACTTTCAGCTGGCGCGAAGAATTTTCCGGATCGAGTTGTGCGGTGCGCTCCCAGCAAAACAGCGCATCTTCCGCACGGCCGGCTTGCGTGAACAGTTCCGCCGCTTTCGTGTACTGTTCGATCGCTTCTTCCGGATGGTTCTGCTTCTGTTGCAGGAAGGCGTAGCGCGTAATGCGTTCGGGGGGCTGTGCCGCGGGTGAATTCTTCAAGAAGCGGTTGTAGATTGCCAGAGCCTTTGATTCATCCTTCGGCTCTACCATCAATTCGAACAAATGACCGTAGTAAACTGCCGCACGGTCCGGCAAGTCCATCTTCGTGTACAAGTCGCCCAGCATCTGGGAGGCTTCCACGTTCTGTGGAGCCTCGGCCAGAACCGTCAAGTAGGCTTCGATCGCGTCCTCGAATCGATTCTTCTCGAGGAACTTCTTCGCCCGCTCCAGGTGCTTGTTGATGTCAGGAGGCATCAGCCCGGTCTACTTTCGCACGTGTCCCCCGGACAAGAAATCCGGCCGCGCGAGGGACTATCTTTCACTATATAACGCCGCAGGAAACCCGGCCAAACCGGAGTATTGCGAGGATAAGCAATCCGCCAAGGGGCCGTGAGCGGCTCTCGGAGCGGGCTGACGCACCCCGGTGTTTATGGCAAACTAGATGTCTACACGGCAAGGTTTCGTGCTGGGTGAGTTGCGCTCGCCCGAGCGTTTAGGCCCGCCGTTTATCTCGCAAAACCATCAGGAACAGCCTGGCGGTACTGGACGGGAATGGACCCGAAATTCGTTCGAAATTTCTGCATCATCGCGCATATCGACCATGGCAAATCGACCCTGGCCGACCGCTTGCTCGAGATGACCGGAGCCCTCTCGCAACGCGAGATGCATGAGCAGGTCCTCGACTCCATGGACTTGGAGCGCGAGCGCGGCATCACCATCAAAGCAAAGAGCATTCGCCTCCACTACAAGGCCAAGGATGGCAACACCTACCGTCTCAACCTCATCGACACACCTGGTCACGTTGACTTCTCCTATGAGGTTTCCCGCGCGCTTTCTGCTTGTGAGGGCGCATTGCTCGTCGTTGATTCCAGTCAGGGCGTCGAAGCGCAAACTGTCGCCAACACGTTCCTGGCTGCCGGCCACAATTTGACGATAATTCCCGTCATCAACAAGATCGATCTGCCCGCCGCGCAACCCGATTTCGTTAAAGAACAGATTGAAAGTGTTCTGGCGATTCCAGCGGACGATGCGCTGCTGATCAGCGCAAAAAGCGGAATCGGCGTCGAAGAGGTCCTTGAGGCGGTCGTACAGCGGGTACCGCCCCCGAAGGGCAGCGCTGGCAATCCCCTTCAGGCACTCATCTTCGATTCCTGGTTCGATTCTTACCGCGGCGCGGTGGTGCTCGTTTGCGCAAAGCAGGGTCGCATTGCGCAGCACATGAAAATCAAGTTGTGCGCTGGAGATGAAACGTACGAAGTGGAACAACTCGGTGCGCTGACGCCAAAGCCTATCGCGCTCCAGGAACTGGAAGCCGGCGACGTCGGATTTGTCGTTGCCAACATCAAACAGGTCGCCGATGCTCGTATGGGCGACACGATCGTCGAGGTTGGCAGCAACGCGCCGCCCCTGCCCGGCTTCGAAGCGACCAAGCCCATGGTTTTTGCCGGCCTTTTCCCTGTTCTCGCGGATGAATATGAGCCACTGCGCGACGCGTTGGGCAAACTCAAGCTGAACGACGCGGCCTTCTTCTACGAGCCGGAGAATTCCGTGGCCCTCGGCTTCGGTTTTCGCTGCGGCTTTCTCGGCTTGCTCCACATGGAAATTGTGCAGGAGCGGCTCGAACGCGAGTTCGGTCTAAATCTGATTACCACGGCGCCAAGCGTGCGCTATCGTATTACCCGTATCGGCGGCGAAGTTGTTGAGGTCGACAGTCCATCAAAATTTCCGAGCCCCGCCGACATGGAGAAAATCGAGGAGCCCATCATCAAGGCCATGATCATCACGAGTGATGATTCGGTGGGCGGCATTCTTCAGCTTTGCCAGGACAAGCGCGGCGTGCAGAAGAACTTCGAATATTTGTCGCCTACGCGCGTAATGCTGACCTACGAACTACCGTTGAACGAGATCGTGCTCGATTTCTACGACCGCCTGAAGAGCGTCTCTCGCGGCTACGCTTCACTCGATTACCATCTTGCCGGTTACAAGGAATCCGACTTGGTGAAGATGGACGTTCTTGTCGGCGGCGAGCCCGTCGATGCGCTCGCGCTCATCTGCCATCGCGAACAGGCCTACGAGCGCGGCCGTGAATTGGCAACCCGGCTCCGGAAACTGATTCCCCGCCAGATGTTCGAGGTGCCCATCCAGGCTGCCATTGGAAGCCGCATCATCGCACGCGAAACCGTAGCGGCTATGCGCAAAAACGTCCTCGCCAAGTGCTACGGTGGAGATATCACGCGCAAACGCAAGCTCCTCGAAAAACAGAAGGAAGGCAAGAAGCGCATGAAGCGCGTCGGGCAGGTCGACATTCCGCAGGAAGCGTTCCTGGCCGTCCTCAAAGTCGCTGGCGACGAGGAAGACTAAACTCACCTCGCTAGTCGGTTTTTGACTTCACCTGGGTAGACACCCGGCCCCGGCGGAGTTGGATTTTCACTTCATCCCCGATCGCCACTTCGGCGGAATCCCGCAACACATTTCCTGCGGTGTCGGTTGCAATCGCGTAGCCGCGCTCAAGCACTTTCAACGGGCTGCGCTCCTCTAACTGCAGCGCCAATCGTTCCCAACGGTCGCGTTTCAATCGGATGGCGCGCTCAATGCGGACAGTCAAATCATGATCGCTGCGCTGCACTTTCATGCGCAACGTCGCCATCTTCTTTCGAACGTCAAACGACAGGATGCGTACATGTGCTGTATTGAACCGTCGGTGCGAAGCCGTCAGACGCGCTTTCAGGCCGAGCGTGATCCGCGCAGTCAGGTCGTCAGTTCTCTGCCGCTTCTGCCGAAGGATGTCGAGCGGCCTGCGGAAACCACGGCGCCCACCGAGTTCGTGCACGCGACGCGCTTGCACTGCCAGGCGATACCGGATCTGACTCACCAGCGATTCCAGCAGGTCGGCGACATGCCGGTCGAATTCGCGCCGCGTTTGAACAACCAACTCCGCTGCGGCCGACGGCGTCGATGCGCGAACATCCGCGACGAAGTCCGCAATCGTGAAATCGGTCTCGTGACCGACACCGGAAATGACAGGTACGGCGCTGGCTGCGATTGCGCGCGCCACTGCTTCCTCGTTAAAGCACCAGAGATCTTCGAGCGAGCCTCCGCCACGTACCATCAGCACCACGTCTGCGGACCGAGTCTTTGAGAAATGCTTCAGCGCCTCCACAATCTCGCCGGCTGCCTCTGCGCCCTGCACGCGCACGGGGTACAAGGTGAGGTGCACATTGGGAAAGCGCCGCGTCAGGATCCGCACTACGTCACGCGCCGCCGCGCCGACCGGCGAGGTAATTAGCCCGATCCGGCTCGGCAAGAGCGGCAGCGCCTTCTTGCGCGCGGTGTCGAACAGGCCCTCCTCTTCCAGGCGCCGCTTCAGCTGTTCGAATGCCAACTGCAACGCCCCGCGCCCGACCGGCTCGAGCGACTCCACATAGATTTGGTACTCGCCCCGTTGCTCGTAGACACTGATCGATCCGCGCACCGTGACTTGCAGCCCGTCCTCCGGCCTGAACTTCATCCCGCGCTGCTGTTGTTTGAAGAACACGCAGCGAACCTGCGCCCTGTCGTCCTTCAAGGTGAAGTAGTAGTGCCCTGAAGCAGCGCCGCGGCAATTGGAGATTTCGCCCTGAACGGAAATATCAGTGAAATTCTTGGCGAGGAGGTCGCGGATGCGCGCCGTTAGGTCGCTTACGGTAAAGACGCGCCGTTCCGGCTGCAGATTGAATTGGAGCTGGCCCATAAGTTGAGCTTGCGGGGAGCCGCCGGCCGCTATTCTTCCTCGTTCTCACCCATTTGCATGGTCAGATACCGTTCGTAGCCGAGTTCCTTGATTTGGTGGAGTTGCGCCTCCAGCCAGTCGACATGGTCCTCTTCATCTTTTAGCAGCTGCACGAACAGGTCGCGCGAGCCGTTGTCCTTCTCCGCGACGGCTATCTGAATCGCCGCGTTGTAATCCTTCACGGCGCCGATCTCCAGGTCCAGATCGCTCTGCAACATCTCTTGGACATTCTTCCCCACAGTCAGTTCGAGAGGTTGCATCGATGGAGTTCCGTCGAGGAAGAGAATGCGCTCCATCAGCGCTTCCGCATGCTTCATTTCGCCAATGGATTGCAGCTTGATGTACTCGGAAAGCTTTTCGTATCCCCAGTTCTCGCACATCTCCGCGTGCAGGAAGTACTGGTTGATCGCGGTCAATTCTTCCCGCAAAGCTTTATTCAATTCTGCGATGACTTTTGGTGAACCCTTCATTTACCAAGCCTCCGATCTGGCTTCGAGTGTACGGCAGTAAAAACGTTCCGGACAAGACTACATCACCGGCGGAGCCTCGCAATCAACCAAAAAATCACGCTGAGCCCTGCGCTCAGAACCAGGCACGTGGCGATGGGGAAATAGAACCTCGTGTGCTCGCCCTCATGAACGATGTCTCCGGGCAGCCGCCCCACGCGAAACGGCAATTTTCCTTCAAAAAAGAAGAAGGCGCCGGCCAGTATGAGCGCGCCTCCAGCAATCAGCAGCAGGCGGCCAAATTCGCGAAAACCATCCATTCTGTGCAGTGTAAATTCATCGTAAGCCGCTTGCAAACCGGTGGAGTCGCGCCAGCGGATCTTTGGAGCCATCAAGCCGAGGCAACGCGGCGCATCAGATCCGCCTGTTCCTGCGTCGATTCCGCGCCAATCGTGAACGCATCGAGCAAGCCCAGCCCGAGGGCGTAACGAATCGCTTCATCTTGGCGAGTCCGCAAATCTCCCTGCCCCAGGATCTTCATTCCGACAATTGCTTTCCCGGATGCGCGCATCTCACGAATCACGCCGCCCACTGTCTCCGGATCGGCATCCATGTGCGACCCGATCGGGTTGATGCGCACCAGATCAACTTCGACCCAGGGCGATTTGGCCGCAGCACGCAACGCTTCAATCGAATGGCAGGAGCAGCCGTGCGCGCGAATGATCCCTTTCTCTTTCGCCTCGGAGAGTGCATCCATCACCCGCCGATAGCGAGTCGTCCAGTCATCTTCCGTCACGCAATGCATCAGCATGACGTCGAGGTGGTCCGTGCCCAGTTCTCTCCGAAAGCGGTCCAGATCCGCGCGCATCTCCGGCGCCGTGCGCGCCCACGACTTCGTCAACACCGTCACCTTGCTGCGGTCTACATGCTTCAATGCGTCAGCTACGTGCGGATGGCTGCCGTAGCTGTCGGCCGCGTCAAAAAAGCGAAGGCCGTTGTCGTAGCCGTTCTGCAGCAGCCGCGACAATCCGTCCACGCCAAGCGCAGTCTGGTGCGAATGGTGCCCCGAACCGACCGTTCCGGTGCCCATCGCCAGGCGGGAAGTCCTGATGCCCGTGTTGCCGAGAGTCACGATGTCAGTGGCGGCGAATTTTGTGCTGCGCGCTGGAAGCGCCGCTAGGCGGCTCGCCAATGTGGAAGTGAGCCACGAGGCTGCGGCTGCAGATGCGGTATGACGAAGGAACTGGCGTCGGCAAATACCAGGCATGGAGACCTCCTGGGCTGGCGCAATAAGGCACTCAGTTTACTCCGACGCATGAAAAACGCCATAGAAAGCAAAGGGGGCATGGATAATCCATGCCCCCCCTGCCTGACAAATGTGAACGGAGGATTAAATCAACTCCATCCCCGAAAAAAAGTAACCGATCTCGAACGCGGCCGTCTCCGGGGCGTCCGAACCGTGTGTGCAGTTCGTGCCAATGCTCGTGCCTAAATCGTGGCGAATTGTGCCGGCGGCCGCTTTTTTCGGATCGGTCGCACCCATCGTGTCTCGCCACTTGCCGATTGCGCCTTCCGCCTCCAGTACCATCGCGACGATTTTTCCGGAGCTCATGAACTCGGTCAACTCGCCAAAGAACGGTCGCTCGCGATGGACAGCATAGAAACCGCCCGCTTCCTCTTTCGTTAGCCGCATCGTCTTGATCGCCACGAACTTGAATCCAGCCTTGTGAATGCGCGCCAGGATCTCGCCCTGCTGCCCGCGCCCGACCGCGTCCGGCTTGATGATTGCAAACGTGCGTTCCATTGCCACAAAGATCTCCTTCAAGATTTATTGGTGAAACTGAGTTCGCTCTGCCGCTGGTCAGTTCTGCTTCTTCAGCGCTGCCTGGACCGTTATCCCGAGGTCCGCCGGCGTTTCCACTGTATGGATGCCCGCCGCTTTCATCGCGGCATACTTGTCCTTCGCCGTGCCCTGCCCGCCACTGATGATGGCACCGGCGTGACCCATCCGGCGGCCGGGAGGCGCGGTCTGGCCTGCGACGAATCCCACGACAGGCTTCTTTACGTTAACCTTGATCCACTCCGCTGCTCGCTCTTCCGCATTGCCGCCGATCTCGCCGATCAGCACGATGGCATGCGTGTCCGGGTCTTCATTGAACATTTTGATGGCGTCGAGGAACGTGGTGCCGATGATCGGGTCGCCGCCGATGCCGATGCACGTCGACTGGCCGATGCCGAGCTGCGTGAGCTGATGCACCGCTTCATACGTCAGCGTTCCGCTGCGGCTCACCACGCCCACGTTGCCCTGCTTGTGGATGCGGCCGGGCATGATCCCCATTTTGCACTTACCCGGTGAAATGATGCCCGGGCAGTTCGGCCCGATCAGTCGTGTCTTCGATGTCTTCAATACTTCGGCGACACGCACCATATCGAGCGCCGGTATTCCTTCGGTGATGCAGACCGTCAGCGGCAATCCCGCGTCCGCAGCTTCCAGAATCGCGTCCGCCGAATATCCAGGTGGGACAAAAATCACCGATGCGTCCGCTCCGGTGGCCTTCACAGCTTCCGACACCGTGTTGAACACGGCCCGTTCCAGGTGCTTGGTGCCCCCTTTGCCCGGTGTCACGCCTCCCACCACGTTCGTGCCGTACTCGATCATCTGCTGCGCGTGGAATGTGCCTTCGCGGCCGGTGAACCCCTGGATCAGCACCCGCGTTTTTTCGTTGATCAGGACGCTCATCGCGCACCTCCCGCCAGTGCCACCACTTTTTGCGCTCCATCCTTCATGCCGTTTGCGATGGTGAAATTCAAACCGCTCTCCTTCAGGATCTCCTGCCCCCGTTCCACGTTGGTCCCTTCCATCCGAACGACAATCGGAACCGTCACGTTCAAGTCCTTGGCGGCGGCCACCACACCGGTTGCCAGTACGTCGCACCGCAGGATGCCTCCGAAAATATTGATAAAGACCGCTTTTACTGCCGGGTCACTCAACAGGATCCGGAAGGCGCTCTTTACTTGGTCCGCCGTGGCTCCTCCCCCCACGTCCAGGAAGTTCGCTGGCGCGCCCCCTGCGTACTTGATGATGTCCATCGTAGCCATCGCCAGGCCCGCACCGTTCACCATGCACGCGACGCTGCCGTCCAGCTTGATGTAGTTCAGTCCATACTTCGATGCTTCGACTTCCAGTGGGTCTTCCTCGTCCAGATCGCGCAGTTCGCGCAAATCCTTGTGGCGGAACAGCCCGTTATCGTCGAACGTCATTTTTGCATCCAGCGCCACAAGCTTCCCTTCACCGGTCAGCACGCACGGATTGATTTCGAGCAGCGACGCGTCCGTGTCGACAAAGGCTCGGTAGAGTGCCTGCAGGAACGGAACAGCCGCCGTGGTTTGTTCGCCCGTAAGCCCCAGAAAGAACGCAATCTTCCGCGCTTGATAAGGCTGCAATCCGACCGCCGGGTGAATGGTCTCCTTCAAGATTGCGGCGGGATTCTCTTTCGCGACCTGTTCGATTTCCATGCCTCCCGCGGAACTTGCCATGAACACCGGACGGCCCGATTCGCGATCGATCAGCAGGCCAAGGTACAGTTCGCGCTTGATGTCGAGTCCCTCCTCGATCAGCAACCGGCGGACGATGCGGCCCCCAGGTCCGGTTTGCGCGGTCACCAGGTTCATGCCGAGTATCTGCGAGGCGATCTCCGCCGCTTCATCGGAAGAACGCGCCAGCTTCACTCCGCCGCCCTTGCCGCGCCCTCCCGCATGGATCTGTGCCTTCACCACCACAATGTGCGATTTCAGGCGCTGTGCCGCTTCGCGGGCTTCTTCCTTCGTGAACGCCACCTCTCCCCGCGGCGTGGTGACCCCGTAACGCGAGAGGATGGCTTTCGCTTGATATTCATGGATCTTCATTTTTTCTGCCTTTGTTTGCGGTCCCGACGGAATCAGGGCCAACATCCTGTGCGACGATAGGAGCAGTGCACCGATGTTAAAATTTGAGGCTTCGTGAAACACACAAGTTTACTTGAGACCAGGAGCACGGGCAAGGCAACATAAACACGCCGCCAGGCCAAATGAACAGCGCTCTGCAACTGATTGCCAAAGCTGAACGGCTCTCGCCTCTCACGCCATTCGAAGCTGAAGAGCTTATGGAGGAACTCCTCTCCGGTCGCATCGAAACGCCGGACGTCGTGCGTCTCTTAATCGCCTTAAACGGCCGCCCGATCGAAGTGCCCGAACTCGGGGCCTTCGCGCGTGCCATCCGCCGGCATGCCGCTCGTGTCTTCCCCTTGGGCGTCGTGCCACCAGCAAACATGGTCGACACTTGCGGTACCGGCGGCGATGATTCCGGCACCTTCAACATCTCCACTCCCGCCGCCTTCGTCGCGGCCGCTGCGGGCGCGCGCGTTGCCAAACACGGAAACCGCTCCGTCAGTTCCAGAAGCGGCTCCGCCGACGTCTTGGAGGCCCTGGGCGTTCGCATTGATATTCCACTCGAGCGCTCCGGCGAAGCCATCCGCGACCTCGGAATCGGCTTCCTGTTTGCGCCCGCGGCTCATGCCGCGGCTCGCTATGCGGTCCCGGCGCGGAAGCAAATTGGCAAACGTACCGTGTTTAACTTGCTTGGGCCACTCACGAATCCCGCGCACGCGGAGAATCAGGTGCTCGGTGTTTTCTCCGCTGGGGTAGTCGACCTGGTCGCCGGAGCACTCGCAGAACTAGGCGTGCGTCGTGCCTTTGTCGTGCATGGTGCGGGCGGGCTCGACGAAATCTCGACCGCCGGTACAACAGTTATCGCTGAAGTTCTCGACGGAGCCGTCACCAAGTCAGACCTCGTGCCAGCCGATTTCGGCCTGCCTTTGAGTTCGCTCGCCACGCTCCAAGGCGGTTCGCCGGCGGAGAACGCGATATTGATCCGCCGTCTTTTCGAAGGAGAAACCGGCCCAAGGCGCGATATCGTTCTTATGAACGCATCGGCCGCCCTCGTCGTTGCCGGTATCGCGCAGGGCTTTCGCGAAGGCGCCGAACTCGCCGCCAATGCTATTGACTCGCGTGCCGCCCTCGCCAAACTCGAGCAGCTCCGCGCCTTTACGAACCAGGACTGATACTCAGGGCCGTGACGGGCTGATCGGCAAGTGACCCGACTTGGCGGCGTCATACGCCCACCATGCCAGCGCTCCACCCGCTCCGGCGCTCAGGATGTAATACGTCACCATATGCGGGGATTCGGTCGAGAGACTAGCATTGCTCTCTCCTGCTGGTTCCCCAGGTGAGTCCAGATAGATCCGGTAAATCTGCCCAGCCGGCAGCCTCCGGAACTCCTGACGGTAGGAAAACTCCAGGTCGCCTTTTCGCACATCAAGTTGAAGAACCTTCGGCGCCAATATCGCCACCGTCCCTTCGGCCACTCCGCTACGCGGGGACCGGACAATGGCCTCTTCCGCGTGAACTTCTACCACCTGCGAAACGCCGGCTGAGTAGTGTACGGAGCCAGCCGACAAGTCGACGTGTACACCATCTCCAAGCCGCGCCAGTATTGCTTCCGAATTGGCCGCCAGGGCTAATGTGCCTTTATCCATTCGCAATGCAATGAGCCCGCCAGACTCGCTTCGCAGGCACTCCCCCGCGTAGATCGATAACCCGGCGAAGGCCGGCGACGCGTCCAGATTTGCCAGCTTCGCTTGCGTCAGTATTCCCAATGGCTCCGGCGGTGCACCGGCAACAGATTGGGCAAGGACGGTCATGGAACCGGCCAGAACAAAAACGAAGCCAGCACGGAGAGGGAGCATACAGGACTCCAGGGGAGGTCTGGAGCGAAGGAAGGGGGGAAGACCTGTGGCTAACTATACCCTTATTTAACTATTCATGCAATTTCCATGTTACGCATCACAATCCCAGAAAGTTCTTCAGGATTTGCCTGCCTGCCTCCGTAAGGACCGACTCCGGGTGAAACTGCACGCCTTCTATCTTGAACTTGCGGTGCCGCAATCCCATGACGATGCCGTCTCCGGTCTCCGCCGAAATCTCCAGTGTCCGCGGGAGGGACTTTCGCTCAACAATTAACGAGTGGTACCTTGTGGCCGTCAATGGATTCGGCACCGAACGAAACACGCCCTTGCCGTCATGTTCGATCGCGCTCGTCTTCCCATGAAACAGTTTCGGAGCCCGAATGATTTTCGCCCCGAAAGCCGCGCCAATTGCCTGATGCCCCAGGCACACTCCCAGAATCGGAAATTGACCGGCCAGCTGCTCGATGAGTTCCACAGAGATGCCCGCTTCGCGCGGCGTACACGGACCCGGTGAAATCACGATTCCTTGCGGTTTCTTCCGCGCAATCTGCTCGACTGAGATTTTGTCATTGCGGTGCACTTCCAGCGTACAGCCGAGCTCGCCTAGGTACTGTGCCAGGTTGTAGGTGAACGAGTCGTAGTTGTCGAGCAGCAGGATCATCGCTTGCGTTTCCTTCCCGCCGTTTTGGGAGTCACGTGCGCCACCTCCAGTGCGCTCCGCAGGGCCTTTGACTTGTTCACTGACTCGTCGAACTCTCCCTCTGGCGTTGAGTCTGCCACAATCCCCCCGCCGGCCTGGATGTGGGCCACGCCGTTCTTGATCACCATGGTTCGCAATGCTATACACGAGTCGAGGTTACCCGCAAAGTCCAGATACAAGATGCCGCCTGCATAAATTCCCCGCCGTGTCTTCTCCAGCTCCTCTATGATTTCCATCGCCCTCACCTTCGGCGCTCCGGAAACCGTCCCCGCCGGGAAGCAGGACATCAGCGCGTCGAAACAATCCACGTCTTCCCTCAACTGGCCGCGCAGACTTGAAACCAGGTGCATCACGTGCGAATACCTCTCCACGGTCATCAATTTTTCGACTTTCACTGTGCCGTAGTCGCACACTCGTCCCAGGTCATTGCGCCCCAAATCCACCAGCATGATGTGCTCGGCGCGTTCTTTTTCGCTCGCCAGCATTTCATGCTCCAGGCGAAGGTCTTCCGTCTCATCTCCGCCGCGCCACCGCGTTCCGGCGATCGGCCGGTAAAACACTTCCCTGCCCTGCACCTTCACCAGCATTTCAGGTGAACTGCCCACCACGTGCACGTCGTTCAGTTGCAGATAGAACAGGTAAGGCGAAGGATTCACCGCGCGCAGTTCCCGATAGACATCAAACGGGGACGACTTTGTCTTCGCCGAAAAGCGCTGGCTGATCACTACTTGAAAAATGTCCCCGGCACGGATGTACTTCTTGGCCTTGCGCACGGCATCCAGGTATTCCTTGCGCTGGAGATTTGACTCCAGCTTCAGAACGCGTCGCCCGGCCCGCGCCGACTCGCGCTTTTCCCCAGCCACCGGCGCTTCCAGCAATTCGCGCGTACGGCGAATCTCTTTCACAGCGGCGTTGTATTTCGCGCGCAGGCTGCCCGGACCGCCGGTGTATACGTTGCGCACCACCCACAACAGGTGCTGCACGTGATCGAACGCAATCAGCCCCCGATAAAACATCAACATGGCGTCGTACAGGCCGATCTCGTCGCGCAGTCGCTTCGGCAGTCGCTCGACTAGGCGCACCATGTCGTAGCTGAAGTACCCGATCGCGCCCGCCACCAGTGGCGGCAAGCCCGGCACGCGAACCGGCTGAAACCGTGCCATATGTTCGCGGAGAAATGAAATCGGATCGCGCTCTTCCCAAATGATCCGGTTGGGGCTCTCCATCACGCACGCTCCCCCCGCGTACCGGAAAACCTCCTCGGGATGTGCCCCGGCAAAAGTGTAGCGGGCGATCTTTTCGCCTCCCTCCACGCTTTCCAGCAGGAACGAATACCGCGCTCCCTGTGCGAGTCGCAGATATGCGCTGACGGGTGTCAACAGGTCGGCTGAAAACACATCGTAGAGGGGAATCAGGTTCCCCTGCCGGGCAAGTCGTTGGAACTCCTGGAAAGAAGGCTGGATCATCAGAGTCGTTGACCGGAACAAAGTGAGCCTAAAAGTATACCTTGAGTCGCCGGCCGCGTTGGTGGGGTGGACTTCCTAACGCCAGTGCTTTTCTTCGGCGCGGAGCTTCTCGAGTACTGCTTGACGCATTTCTCTTTCGGGAGCCCGGCCGCCGAACCAGTGTTCCCACTGTGCCACGCCTTGCGCAATGAACATCTCCGCCCCGCAAATCGTGCGAATGCCGCGCGATGCCGCGAGACGAAGCAATTTGGTCTGTAGAGGTTTGCTGATGAAATCCATCACCAGCGCACAATTGAGTTCGCTGGCTTCGAGAGGTGAAGCCTCCGCGTGCGGAATCATCCCCACCGGCGTAGCGTTCAACAAAGCGTCGAACTTCTCGCGGCGCAGCGCTGCCCGGCGAATCACTCCACCTCGCACGGCGCGCGCCAGTTCTTGTGCGGCACGGTCCCTCCGCGCGCACACCAGCACTTCTCCACCCGCCTGCCCAACAGCAAACGCAGCTGCCCTCGCTGCCCCCCCGGCGCCAACAATCACCACGCGGCTATCTTTCAACCGCATCTTCCCCTCCAACGGCTTCAACACTCCGATGTAATCCGTATTCGTTCCGGAGAGCTTCCCGTCCTTGAGGACCGTCACCGTATTCACCGCGCCGATCTTCTCTGCCAATGGATCGCATTCGGCCAGATAGCGAAGGATCCGCTGCTTGTGTGGCATCGTCACGCTGAATCCGCTCACTCCCAGTTCAGACAAAGCCTTCACGAAATCGCTCAAGTCCTCCACCAGGAACGGCAGGTACACTGCGTCTTTCTTCGCCGCAACATACCCCTCGTTGTGCAGTGTGGGTGACAGCGAGTGGCTGATCGGATTTCCGATGACTCCGTACACTCGCGATTTCGCCGTCAATTCGTGCGCTCGATACAAGTCTCGCAACTCGTGCAGCGACACTTGGCCGGGTGCCGTCGCTGCCGCGATCGGCGCATACACCAGCGCACTGCCCGCACGCAACGCCAGGATCCTTCCTGGCAGCCCGATTTCCCCCATCGGTATGGCCACCACTTGCCTGGACTCGCGCGCCAGCCGAAGCACCCGGAGACTGTCGCTCAGGCTCCGCGACATCGCCGCTACCTTGATCGCGTCGACCCCGCCCTTCTTCGGTACTCGGGCCGGTGGCAACGTCTTCGGAGTCCGCCGGAAATCGTGAATCGACAGCAGCACATTCGCTGGAACCGCGTATCCTTCAACGGACTTCTCCGGCAGCTCCCGCAGCGTTTCGACTTCGAGATCGCACCACTGGCAACCCGCTTCTCTCGCTTTCATCAACCAGTACAGCTCTTCCAGCGCGTTGCCTGCGAATTCGCCGCCTCCGACCCGTCGCCGGCATGTCGCCAGAAATGTGGTCCGCCGATTTCCAAGCCGCTTCAACCAATCGAGCGCGCTTTGACGCTCCTTATCATTCCTCAACCAATCCAGCCGCAACTCGACCGTCCGGCTCTCGCGGACCGCTTTCTGTACCAACCTGCGAAAATCCTCCGCTGTCGATGCGGCAACTACCGCGCAGATGCGTGCAACCCCTCTCCCGAATACGCTTACCCCCACGAATGCTCCTCCAAACCCCTGAAAATACGGCTTGTAGCACGTCTTACCTAAAGTGTAAAGCCTGCCCAGCCATTTTGTTGACGCCCCCCCGGGCCCTTGTTAGTTTCAAGGGAGCAAGTCCCCGCACGGCCCTTTTTGGCGTGAGTCGAAGGAGTGTACTAATGCGTGCTATTGCAGCAGGTATGGGTCTCGGCATGTTGCTGGCCGGCGCCAGCGCGTGGACGCACAACAGTCCACAGTCGCAGTCTTCCCCCGCCGGCGCGACTTCTCCGGATTACACCGCCGTTTACTGCTCCGGATTCATAACGTCCGAGCACGGCGATGACGCTCATCTCATCTCCGGTGAAGAATCGAATTCCAAAATTGTCTTCACCTCCCGCGATAACGTTTTTATCTCCCGGGGATCGAATCAAGGCGTCCGCGTCGGTGATCGTTACACCGTCGTCCGGCCGGACAAAGACCCAAACAATGTCCAATGGTTTAAGTGGCAGGACAAGTTGCTCAAGGCCATGGGCACCTACTATGTCGACGCCGGCCAACTGAAGGTCATCAACGTCCAGCCCAATGTCTCCACCGCGGAAGTTACTTTCGCTTGCGGCTACCTCCAGCGCGGCGATATTGTGCGTCCCTTCCAGGAGCGCCCGTCGCCACCTTACAAGGACGTTTCGGAAAACGATCGCTTCGCGCCCGTTAGCGGTAAACCCGTCGGCATGCTTGTCACCGGCAAGGATTTCGCGCAGTCCTTCGGCAAGTTCACATCCGCCTACGTGAATCTCGGCACTGGCCAGGGTGTAAAGGTTGGTGATTACCTGCGCGTGTTCCGTTACCAGGGTTCACATTCCGAAACTCCCCCGAACTTCGACGACTACCAATACAAGATGTACGGTTTTGGCAGCACTCCCCAGAAGTACGAATGGAACGATTTGCCCCGCGAAATTCTCGGTGAGGGCATCGTTCTCAACGTTGGGCCGAATTCCTCGACCGTGCTCATCACCTACAGCCGCCTCGAAATGTATGCGGGAGATTACGTCGAGGTCGAATAGCTTTCAACCTTTCAGGGTTCGGGCCCGCGTCGCATCTCGGCGCGGGCTTTCTATTTCATTTCATGAAATGTGGGATCGCTAAAAACCTCGCACGTAAAGCCAAAAATCCGCGTTTCAGCGGACTTCCATGCGTCCCCGGGCAAACCCGCTTTGCAGCAGGTCTCCTTCAAAAACTGTTCGCAATCGAGTTGATGTTCCACTGCTACTTGCGGCAGCAGTAATCCTCGGTGAAACCCCCGCTCGATCAGCAGCCCGTGTTTGCCGATTTCAATCTCGTCGGCTTGGATTGGTTCCATTGGTGAGAGCAAGGAGATCTCGATCTCCAGGCTGGTCAGGTCGCCAGCCTCCATTCGTTGAAACCGCGGGTCGCTCAACGCCGCGCTCATCGCGCAGTGCGCTATGCTTTCGCCGAGCGGCTCTTTCCCTTCTGTCACGCCGATGCACCCGTGCAACCTCTTCCTCACATGCAGCGTCACGAAGACTCCGCATTTTGTCGTGAACACGCCCGAGTTTGGAATTCGCTCGAGCCGGTTGCTCCGGCAGACACCTTCCACCACCGCCTGGCGGGCTAGCTCCAGGATCGCCTTCTGTTCGGCTTCAGAGGGGCACGGCATCCTGTGGTTTCTTGTGTGCCTCCAACATGCTCAGCCTGTGCCGCTGTTTGATGCGGTCGTCCAGCTGATTCCAGAAACGATAGAAGTATTGCGCTGCGGACACTAAGGCGCTGATCACAACCAGCCACAGCAGCGCCAGACCCAGCGTCGAGAGTCTCGGGTGTCGGGCACCGGCAATCAACACAGCCGCTGCGCACACCTGCAGCACCATTTTCGTCTTTCCCAGAGTCGACGCGGCGATCGTAAAGCCTTCCGCCGAGGCGATGTTCCTCAAACCGAGGATCGTGAACTCGCGCCCGATGATGATCACCACCATCCAGGCCTTGGCAAGGTGCATGTCCACTAGCGAGATGAACGCTGCACAGATCAACAGCTTGTCCGCAATCGGGTCCAACAGGATTCCCAGCGTTGTCACTTGCGAGTTGCGCCTCGCAAAGTAGCCATCCGCCCAGTCCGTGGCTGCAGCGATTAGCAGGATTAGGACCCCCCACACCTCGAAATGCACATGGAGCCCCCATAGCTCCACATTAGGGCTTCGCGTCAACAACACCACGATGAGTAGCGGAACGATGAATATCCGCAGCAGAGTCAATGCGTTCGGAAGATTCATAGCAACCCGGCCAGCACTGCACTTGCTCCCCTTCGCCAGCCTCACGGCTCACTATAGACTTAGCACTCACGGGCGTCAACGCTGGTGGTCGTCGTCCCAGATTCGCTGCGAGATCACGAACGTGGAGTACTGTTTCGATACATGCCTGCTGCAAATCTGTGCAAATTCACAATTGGAGCAAGCAGGCATTCCTTGTGGACATTGTGAGTATTACAGGCCTGCAACACTCGTAACTATCTGTTTTTCTTATATGTTACGGGGTATCGGGCGGGCATGGTGGTCCGTGTGCCTTTTTGGCCGCAACCGGTGCAGGCGGCTCGCCTTCACGCTTTCCACAACGTTTTCCACAGTTTCGGACTCCTGCGCCAGCGCGGCGAAATATCCTGTTTTCATGACATTTTGTTCGCAAACTCGCGCTTAAATTACTTCTGAGTTATCGATGATTCTCAGCGAACTCCCTCGGACCCTAAATGGCCCGGGGGCCCCGCAGAACGCGGCCCGGTAGGAACACAATGCCGCGGATCAGGTCCAGCACTCCATGCACAGCAATTCCGACGATCCGGAAAGGCAACAGCAGGAGCCACACGATCGGGTAAAGCACCAGAGCCAACAGCGCCAGAGGCCAGCACAGAATCAGCAGTATGCACCACAGGAAGAACGCAGCCATTTCTCAACCCCCTGCTATCGATACGAATCCGTCTCCCGCAATGTTTCTTTCACCTCAAAATCCTTTAGTTTCAACCTCCTCGCGACCGCTTCGGGGACCTCTGCTTCAAGATCCATATGCGACTTGTCCACACGCGAGGTGATCACACGCCCAAGTGCGTGAATGAGTGCCAGCGACCGGCCCTCGGACATTGGCATCCGCAGCGAAAGCCGCACTATCGGGTCGGCCGGTAACACGAGATCGATTCGCCGCAGCAGTTCGTCGATCCCCTCCCCCGTCAGCGCCGACACAAGAACCGGCGGCTCGTCCGATGAACGTGCCCAACATTCAGTGAGTTCCTTTCGATGATCCGGAGTCAGGCGATCCACCTTGTTGAATACCCTTAGTTTCGGCCGGCCGGTCACCGCCAGCTGCTCCAGGATCTTCTCCACTTCCTGTTCCAGCTCGTCGTGGTAAGGATTCGAGATATCGCTGACCTGCAGGATGACCGCGGCCTCCTGCACTTCTTCGAGCGTCGCTCGAAACGCCGTCATCAGCCCTTTGGGCAACGCACGAATGAATCCCACGGTGTCGCTGACCAGCACGCGCCGGTTCGACGGCAGGCGCAGCGCCCGGATCGTCGGATCCAATGTCGCAAACATTCGCGAAGATACCAGCGCTTCGGCGCGGCTCAGCGCATTGAACAATGTGGACTTCCCGGCATTTGTATAGCCCACCAGGGCCACCGTGCCCAACGGCACCGCGTTGCGCGCCTCGCGCCGTAACGCTCGCTGTTGTCTCACTTCGTCGATACTGTCCTGTATCTTCCGAACCCGTTCCCGAATACGCCGCCGGTCCGTTTCCAATTTCTTTTCACCGGGGCCGCGCACGCCGATTCGTCCCGCTCCTCCCCCGGCCCCTCCAGCTCCACCTCCTCCGCTCTTACCGCCCAGCCGCGACATCTGGGTTCCTCGACCAGTCAATCGGGGCAGCATGTAGTTCAATTGCGCCAACTCCACCTGCAGTTGACCTTCCCGGCTGCGGGCATGCCGCGCAAATATATCGAGGATCAATTGCGTCCGGTCGATCACGCGCCGTTCCGTCGCTTCTTCGATGTTGCGCTGCTGAACGGGAGTAAGCTCACCGTCAAAAATGATCAGTCCGGTTTTGCGCCCATTCGCTTCGGCGCGAATCTCGTCGAGTTTGCCTCTGCCGACGAGCGTCGCCGGGTCCGCCGTGTCCCGCAGCTGAAAAATGCTGCCGGCGATGTCGGCGCCTGCGCTCCGCGCCAGTTCTTCAAGTTCCGCAAGCGATTCCCGCCCGGCTTCGCCGACGGGCATGCCCGGGAATCGTGGAGCGCGCTTCCAGCCCACTCCCACTAATAGAACTCTTTCCGCTACCGATGTCTCATGCTGCGTTTTCATGGATTGCAAAAACCAGTTTCGAGGAATCAGACCCGCTTTGCTCGGAGGGAAAAAGCTTCATCGGCGCCATTATACTGCCATTCGCCGCATCGCCACCACCGCCGCGCGACTCAAAGGGTGGCGCGCACTCTTTCGAGCGCGGCACGCTGCACTTTCTCCTCGTCGCCAAAACCGTTCAACCACTCCACCCCTTGCTCTTTACGGAACCAGGTCAGCTGTCGCTTGGCGTACCGTCGTGTGGCCTGCTGAATTGCGGCCGTCGCTTCCGGCAGCGTCATCTCCCCGGCTAGCACTGCACGAAGCTCGCGGTAACCGATAAAATCAAACGGTTTCGCGTTCTCCGGGACACCCGATTGCACCAGCGCCCGCACTTCCTCGAGCCACCCCTGCGCCAGCATCGCGTCGACCCGCGCGTGAATCCGTTCGTAAAGCGTTTCTCGGTCGGGATTCAGCCCGATCTTGATCGCGCGCCAGCCTGTCAACGGCATGCGTCCGGCTTGATGAACTTGAGAGAGTGGCTGTCGCGCCAACAAGCACACTTCGATCGCACGGATGAGTTTCTGTTCGTCGGCGGCGGCAATCCTCTGCGCCGACACGCGATCCATCCTCTTCAGTACGCGACGAAGGTAGCCCGCCTCATGCTCCGATGCCGCCGAGCGCAGCCTCTTTCGCAATTCTTCAGACCGCTCCGGTACCTCCGCGAATCCTTCAAGAAGTGCCCGCAGATAGAGCCCTGTTCCCGCGGTAAAGACGGGCAATTTCTTCCGCGCGCCCAAGTCGCACAGCACCGCAATCGCCCGCTCGCGATACGCGCCGGCTGTGGTCACTTCGGAACTCTCAAGCAGATCAATGATGTGGTGCGGAACGCCGTCTCGTTCGCGTGAGCCAGGTTTTGCGGTTCCGATATCGAAACCTCGATACAGTTGCGTCGAATCGCACGCGACGACTTCTCCGTTGACCTGCTTGGCAAGCCACACACCCAGCGTCGATTTTCCGGATGCAGTGGGTCCAACGATGACAATGAGCGGCAGTTCAGGCAGCGAGTTCATCGGCGCAACAGCGAAGGCCAAAACCGGATCAGCAACACGGCCAACACAATCAGCGCCAGAATCAGACTACCCAGCACTTGTTGCCGCGCAAGTTTCATACCTGCAATCTTAATGCGTAGGGATTGGGAGATTGTAGTAGTACGTAAACCGCAGTTCGATATACGGCCCGTTGAACTGCGGCGGCAACTGTGGAAATGGGTTCGACGCCCGAATCGACGAAATAGCTGCCCGATCCAGCGGCTCCTTCCCCGAGACAAACACTCGCTGCGGATC